>Ga0214921_10000215_pt1 | contig 114968 bp, 99 predicted proteins | sample LL1505_MetaG_FD_177992 | JGI IMG/M metagenome (GOLD analysis project Ga0214921, IMG submission 177992) | Freshwater microbial communities from Lake Lanier, Atlanta, Georgia, United States - LL-1505 | ecosystem: Environmental > Aquatic > Freshwater > Lake | place: USA: Georgia | collected... | reverse complement strand
TAGTGATACAAATAGCCGGTTTGCAGCTTGCGAGTCCAGTTGGCAACCATGCCCACCAACTTCCAGGAGCCGTTCACGACCAATCCGTCGATCAAGGTGCGATCGCCGATCTTCCAAAGACCTGTGCCCAATGCGCGCGCGCCTCGTGCCAGAATGTTTTCATTGATCCAGTCCATGTAGTACTTGTTTTCCAAGATGACCACCAAGGGACGCAAGGCCCTTCCAATGGCAGCCGGCACCGCTGGATTGATCAAGTACATGTACCAAGACACCACCACACCCGCCAAAGCGAGCCAGAATGGTGCTGTAGAAACAGCGTGCATGGCCATGGCCACGGGACCATGGAACGCGGCGGCCAACTCTTTCATGGCATGGTGCTTCTCGGCATCAATAAAGATAGCGTCTTTGAAGAACTCGCCATACAGCATGGGATTGATGGTCATGTAACCAATGACCACCGATGGAATGGCCAACAAGATCAGGGGCACAGTGACCACCCAAGGTGATTCATGCGGCTTGTTGTGGCCATGGTCATCATGATGTGCGTCATGGTGGGCATCATGGTGCGAGTCATCATGACCATGGTGCGCATCAGGGTTCTGGTCGTAGCGCTCTTTGCCATGGAACACCAAAAAGTACATGCGGAAAGAATAGAAGGCAGTGACAAATACGCCAGCCAGCACTGCAAAGTTGGCAAAGTCTGCAGCAGCCAAGTGGCTTTCGTGCACGGCTTCAATGATGCTGTCTTTGGAGTAGAAACCCGAGAAGAATGGCGTGCCAATGAGCGCCAAAGAACCAAGCAATGCAGTGATCCATGTGATGGGCATGTACTTGCGCACACCGCCCATATAGCGAATGTCTTGGTTGTGGTGCAAGCCCATGATGACAGAGCCAGCCGCCAAGAACAACAAAGCCTTGAAGAAGGCGTGCGTCATGAGGTGGAAAACTGCCACGGAGTAAGCCGATGCGCCCAAGGCCACAGTCATGTAACCCAATTGCGATAAAGTGGAGTAAGCCACCACGCGTTTGATGTCGTTTTGAATAATGCCCAAAAAGCCCATGAACAAAGCGGTGACGGCACCGATGATCATGATGAAATTCAAGGCTGTTTCCGACATCTCAAACAAGGGTGACATGCGGGCCACCATGAAAATTCCAGCCGTCACCATGGTGGCGGCGTGAATCAATGCGGAGATTGGCGTTGGGCCTTCCATGGAGTCGGGCAACCAGACGTGCAAGGGAAACTGTGCCGACTTGCCCATCGCTCCAATGAACAAACAAATGCAAATGACCGTGACCAACATCCATGAGGTGCCAGGCAATGTGAGTGCACCCAGTTCATCGGCTTTGGCAAAAGCTTCTGTGTAGTTCAGTGTTCCAGCATAGGCCGCAATCAGGCCAATGCCCAAAATGAAGCCAAAGTCGCCAACGCGGTTGACCAAAAAGGCTTTCATGTTGGCAAAGATGGCCGTGGGCTTGTTGAACCAAAAGCCAATGAGCAAATAGGACACCAGGCCCACTGCTTCCCAACCAAAGAACAGCTGCAACATGTTGTTGCTCATGACCAGCATCAACATGGAGAAGGTGAACAAAGAAATGTAGGCAAAGAAACGGTTGTAGCCTTCGTCTTCATCCATGTAACCAATGGTGTAGATGTGAACCATGAGCGACACAAAGGTGACCACGCACATCATCATGGCGGTAAGACCATCGACCAAGAAACCAATCTCCATTTTGAGATCGCCAACGATCATCCAGGTGTAGAGGGTTTCATTGAACCGTGCGCCATCAATGGCCACACTTTTCAAAGTTGTGGCCGATAAAATGAAAGCAATCAAAACGCCCAAGATGGTGAGCGTGTGCGTTAGGCGGCGACCAATCCAGTTGCCACCAAATTGAGTGCCGAAAATACCTGCCAGCGCAGAGCCCACCAAGGGGGCCAGCGGCACTGCAAGCAGTGTGGAAGCGTTGAGGGTTTGGCTCATATTCTTTTAACCTCTTAACCCTTGAGCGAATCGAGCTTGTCCACATTGATGCTGTTCAAATTACGGAACAGAAGCACCAAGATGGCCAAACCGATGGCAGATTCGGCTGCGGCCACTGTCAAGATGAAAAACACGAATACTTGTCCGTGCATGTCACCCAGGTAGTGGGAGAAAGCCACAAAATTCATATTGACCGCCAAGAGCATCAGCTCAATGGCCATCAACAACACAATCAAATTCTTTCGGTTCAAAAAGATACCGATGACCGACAGGGCAAACAACATTGCGCCCAATGACAAGTAGTGTCCAAGTGTCAATGTCATGATTTGCTCTCCTTGGGGGCATCTGCCTTGGCAGACGCTTCGGGCGTTACTGGCGCTTCAGGCGCCTCAGGAGCTTTAGGCGCCTCGCCTACTTTCACAGCATCCATCTTGACCATGACCAAACGATCGCTGGCACGCACATGGACTTGTTCGGAAGCACTGATGGCCTTGCTGTCTTTGCGCTCACGCAGCGTGAGTGCAATGGCTGCGATCATGGCAACCAACAAAATGGCCGCCGCAATTTGAATGGGCATGATGTAGTCGGTGTACAGCAAAATACCCAGCTCTTTGGTGTTGGAATACTGCTGGCCCATTTGACCCACTTCGACGGCCAACTTGGGCGCCTCAGAAGTTCTGAAACCACTCATGAGCACAGCAGCCATTTCAAGCGCAACCAAGGCACCCAAAGTGGCCGCCAATGGAAAATGCTTCCAAAAGCCGGCGCGCAAAGTGTCAAGGTTGATGTCAAGCATCATCACCACAAACAAAAACAGCACCATCACGGCACCTAAGTAGACCAAGACCAAGGTCATGGCCAAGAACTCTGCTTGCAAAAGCAACCACAAGCCAGAGGCTTGCGAAAAAGCCAACATCAAAAACAACACGGCATGCACCGGGTTGCGCGCGGTCACGACTCGGAAGGATGCAAATAAGAGCACCACCGAGAAGAGATAAAAGAAACCAGTTTTGACGTCCATAGGTTGTCGCTTGTTAGTTTGGTAAATCAGCCAATCAACGGTATTTGGCATCTGCTGCTTTGGATGCAGCAATGTCTTTTTCGTAACGATCGCCTACAGCCAAGAGCATCTCTTTGGTGTAGTGCAAATCGCCGCGCTTCTCACCGTGGTACTCCAAGATGGAGGTTTCAACGATGGAATCGACCGGGCAACTTTCTTCGCAGAATCCACAGAAGATGCACTTGGTCAAATCGATGTCATAGCGCGTGGTGCGGCGCGAACCGTCAGCACGGACATCCGACTCAATGGTGATGGCCATGGCAGGGCAAACTGCTTCACACAGCTTGCAAGCAATGCAGCGTTCTTCACCGTTTTCGTAACGGCGCAAAGCATGTAACCCCCTGAAGCGAGGCGACAAAGGCGTCTTCTCTTCGGGGAATTGCAAAGTGACCTTGCGACGAAAAGCATAACGCCCCGTCAAGGCCATGCCCTTGACCAACTCAAACAGCATGAAGCTTTTGAGGAAGTCTTTGAGCGAGAAATTGGATACAGCCACAGTAGACATGTCTTAACCCGGTTATTTCCAAATGTTCCAAGGCGAGTGCAACCACGCGCCCACAATCAACAGCCACACCAAGGTGACTGGGATGAAGATCTTCCAACCCAAACGCATGATCTGGTCATAACGGAAACGCGGGAATGTGGCGCGAATCCAAATGAACATCGATACGACAAAGAAGGTTTTGAGACCCAACCAAATCCAACCTGGGATCCAGTTGAACAAGGCACTGTCGATGGGCGACATCCAGCCACCCAAGAACATGATCACAGCCAAGATAGAGACCAACCACATGCTGGCATATTCGGCCAAGAAGAAGATGGCAAAGCCCATGCCGGAATACTCCACCATGTGACCCGCCACAATTTCGGCCTCCCCTTCCACCACGTCAAAGGGGTGGCGGTTGGTTTCAGCCACACCAGAGATGAGGTAGACCATGAAGATGGGGAACAAAGGCAACCAGTTCCATGACAAGAAATTCAGGCCCATGTTGGCCATTTCGCCCTTGCCCTGAAGCAACACAATTTCGGTGAGGTTCATGCTGCCCGTGACCATGATGACCACCACGAAGCAAAAGCCCATGGCAATTTCGTAGCTCACCATTTGCGCAGAGGCTCGCAAGGCACCCAAGAAGGCGTACTTGGAATTGGAAGCCCAGCCTGCAATGATGACGCCGTAGACCTCAATAGAGGTAATGGCCATGACCAACAAAAGACCCGCATTCAAATTGGTGAGCGCCACTTCGGGCCCAAAAGGAATGGCCACCCATGCAGCCAAGGCCGGCATGATGGCCATGATGGGGCCTAAACGGAACAAGCCAGGGGCCACAGCTGAGGGTGTGATGAGTTCTTTGGTCAAGAGCTTGATGGCATCGGCAATTGGCTGAAGCAATCCGAAAGGACCCACGCGGTTGGGTCCGATGCGAACTTGCATGAAGCCGAGCAACTTGCGCTCCCACAAAGTGAGGTAGGCCACGGCACCCATGAGCGGCGCCAAGACGCACACAATTTTGATCAAGATCCACAAGACGGGCCAAACCATCGTGGCCCACCAAGTGGTGGCGATGGCATTCAGACCACCGTTGTACAGCGCGTCGATCATGCGTGCACTCCTTGCGCAACAGCTTGGGCACTTGCAGCGGCATTTCTGGCATCTGCCGTCAATTGCAAAGACGGTGCGCGGCGAACCAAACTGTCGAGTTGATAAATAGAGGCCACGCAAGGCGTGTCAACTTGGCCCGCCAATCGAACTTCAGAACCAACAGCATTGCTGAGATTCAAAGGTGTGGCGCTAATTTGCTTCAACACATCTTGCGAGGTCTCAAAGGCCAATTGGGGCAAGCCAAGCATGTTGGCCAAGACGCGCAAGACTTTCCAAGCCGGACGGGTTTCAGCCAAAGGCTTGACCACCGCGTGGAAGCTTTGCAAGCGACCTTCAGCATTGACGAAGCTGCCCGATGTTTCTGTGAACGGTGCAATAGGCAGCAACACGTCTGAGAAAGCCATATTGGTTTTGAAGGGGCTGAGTGTGACGACCATTTGCATGGCGGCCAAGGCTGCTACTGCTTTGGTGCCAGCCGCTGAATCTTCAACGGGCTCTGTGTTGAGCAGCAAAGCAGCTTTCAAACCGCCGGCCAACATTTGCGCAGCGTTCAAACCGCCTGTTTGAGGCTGAGCTTTGGCCCACTGTGCTCCCACTGTGTTGGCGGCTTCTGTGAGGTAGCCATAGGTAGCGCCAGTGTTTTCAGCAATCCATTTGGCCAAGCTGAGCAAGCTAGAGGCATTGGCATGATGGGCTGCTGCATTGCCCAACAAAATAGCTTTGCGCTCGCCGCCCAAGAGCGACTTGGCAATGGCTTGTGCTTCAGGTGTAGCTTGACCATTGGCTGGGGCTGTCACGCCCTTCTCTGCTGCAATGGCAGCCGCCACGTTGGCCATGCTCTGCGCCCAGGCACTGGCTTCTTGCACGTCGGCATGCTTCACAGGCATGGCCCATGCATCAGCCCCATTGAACAAGGCTTTAGAAGTGATGGCATTGACTTGACCACCATTTCGCTGAGCTTGACGAATGCGCTGCGCAAACAGCGGATGGTCTTTGCGCAAATTGCTGCCTACCACCAACACACGTTGGAGCTGAGACAAGCTGGCAATGGAGGTGCCCAAATAGCGCACACCCTCTGCTTTCGCAAACTCGGCATTGCGCAGACGGTAATCAATGTTGTCAGAACCCAATGAACGAACCAGGGTGCTGGCCAGATGCAATTCTTCGAGGGTGCTGTGCGGGCTGACCAATGCACCGATGCTGCTGGCACCATGGTCTTTGCTGATTTGGTTCAAACCATTGGCCACATATTCCAAAGCCGTTTGCCAGTCGACTTCTTTCCACTCTCCACCCTGTTTGATCATAGGGGCGCGCAGACGGTCGGCACTGTTCAAAGCTTCGTAAGAGAAACGATCGCGGTCGGCAATCCAGCACTCGTTGACGTCTTCGTTTTCCAAAGGCACCACGCGGAGCACTTCGTTGTTCTTCACTTGCACCACCAAGTTGGCGCCAGAAGAATCGTGCGGCGCAACCGACTTGCGGCGTGACAACTCCCAAGTGCGAGCGCTGTAGCGGAAGGGCTTGCTGGTGAGTGCGCCCACGGGGCAAATGTCAATCATGTTGCCAGATAGTTCCGAGTCAACCGATTGGCCCACAAAGGTTTCAATTTCGGCATGCTCACCGCGGTGTGACATGCCCAGTTCCATAACGCCGGCCACTTCTTGACCAAAGCGAACGCAACGTGTGCAGTGAATACAGCGGCTCATCTCTTGCATGCTGATGAGCGGGCCCACATCTTTGTGGAACACCACACGCTTTTCTTCTTCATAGCGTGAACCAGAACCACCATAACCGACAGCCAAGTCTTGCAATTGGCACTCGCCGCCTTGATCGCAAATAGGACAGTCGAGGGGGTGATTGATGAGCAAAAACTCCATCACCGACTGCTGGGCTTTGATGGCCTTGTCGGTTTTGGTTCTCACGATCATGCCCTGCGTGACGGGTGTCGCACACGCTGGCATGGGTTTGGGTGCTTTTTCAACATCGACCAAGCACATGCGGCAGTTGGCCGCAATGCTCAATTTCTTGTGATAGCAGAAGTGAGGAATGTAAGTGCCGGCCTTTTCTGCGGCATGCATGACCATGCTGCCTTCTAAGACCTCAACTTTTTTACCGTCTAGTTCAATTTCAACCATGGTGATCTGCCGTCTCAAACGTAAGCGGGGACCATGCAGGTCTTGTGCTCAACGTGGTACTCAAATTCGTGGCGGAAATGTTTGATCATTCCGCGCACAGGCATGGCGGCGGCATCACCCAAAGCGCAAATGGTGCGGCCTTGGATGTTGTCTGCCACCGAGTTCAAGAGGTCGAGGTCGCTAGCGCGGCCGTGACCATTTTCAATTCTGTCGACCATGCGCCACAACCAGCCCGTGCCTTCACGGCAAGGCGTGCACTGGCCACATGATTCGTGGGAGTAGAAATAAGACAAGCGCTGCAAAGATTTGACCATGCAACGAGTTTCGTCCATGACGATGACGGCGCCAGAGCCCAGCATGGAGCCGGCTTTGGCAATAGCGTCGTAGTCCATGGTGATGTCCATCATGATGTTGGCAGGCAACACAGGTGCTGATGAACCACCCGGAATGACGGCTTTCAAATTGCGACCACCCCGCATGCCACCTGCCAACTCTAAGAGCTTGGCAAAGGGCGTGCCCATGGGAATTTCGTAGTTACCAGGACGCTCAACATCGCCACTGATAGAGAAAATTTTGGTGCCGCCGTTGTTGGGCTTGCCGCATTCCAAATACGCTTGACCGCCATTGCGAATGATCCAAGGGACCGCGGCAAATGTCTCGGTGTTGTTGATGGTGGTGGGCTTGCCATACAAACCAAAGCTGGCAGGGAATGGTGGCTTGAAGCGTGGCTGGCCTTTTTTGCCCTCCAAAGACTCGAGCAAAGCGGTTTCTTCGCCGCAGATGTAAGCACCAAAACCGTGAGACGCATGCAACTGGAAGTTGAAGTTGCTGCCCATGATCTTGTCACCCAGATAGCCTGCTGCACGCGCTTCTTCAAGCGCGGCTTCAAAGCGTTCGTAGGTTTGGAAAATTTCGCCGTGGATGTAGTTGTAACCCACGTTGATGCCCATGGCGTAGGCCGCAATGGCCATGCCTTCAATCACAATGTGCGGATTGAATTGCATGATGTCGCGGTCTTTGCAAGTGCCTGGCTCGCCTTCGTCAGAATTGCACACCAAATACTTTTGACCGGGAAACTGGCGAGGCATGAAGCTCCACTTCAGACCGGTTGGAAAACCAGCACCGCCACGACCGCGCAAGGATGACTCTTTGACGGTGGCAATGACCTGATCTTGCGTCAAACCTTCACCGCCATCTTGGCCCAAAATTTTGCGCAAAGCTTGATAGCCGCCACGGGCCTCGTAATCTTTGAGGCGCCAGTTTTTGCCATCTAAGCCTGCATAAATTTGCGGATTGATGTGACGGTCGTGAAAACAAGTTTCCTGACCCGATGCCGCAAAACGCGACAACAACTGATTCAAATCAGCGCTCATGCTGCGCCTCCAGATTGTTGCAATGTATCGACCAACTCATCGAGCTTTTGGTTGCTCATGAAACTGCACATCGTGCGGTCATTGACCAGCAGCACGGGCGCATCGGCGCAAGCACCTTGGCACTCGCTAGGCTGCAGTGTGATGAGGCCGTCAGCAGTAGTTTCACCCACATTGATACCCAAACGCTTTTGCAAATGGACCAATGCTTGTTGGCCACCGCGCAATTGGCAAGGCAAATTGGTGCAAACGTTCAACTTGAACTTTCCCAACTTTTGCTGGTTGTACATGTTGTAAAAAGTGGTGACTTCGTGCACAGCCATGGGCGCCATGCCCAGATAGTCGGCCACCACTTTTTCGCTCTCGGGGCTGACCCATCCAAGCTCTTGTTGCACGATAGACAAGCAAGCCATGACAGCAGATTGCTTTTGATCGGCAGGAAATTTGGCCACTTCGCGAGCGAAGCGGGCTTTGGTCGCATCAGAGATCATCGGTCAATCTCTCCAAACACAATGTCCATGGTACCAATGATGGCCACTGCGTCGGCCAACATGTGGCCACGGGCCATTTCATCAAGGGTCGCCAGATGGGCATAGCCCGGGGCACGGATTTTTAAGCGGTAAGGTTTGTTGGCGCCATCGCTGACGAGGTAAATACCAAACTCACCTTTGGGGTGCTCAACGGCTGCATACGCTTGGCCTTCAGGCACGTGGAAACCTTCAGTGAAAAGTTTGAAATGGTGGATCAAACCTTCCATATTGGTCTTCATGGATTCACGCGAAGGCGGTGCAATTTTGTGGTTGTCTGTGATGACAGGGCCTGGGTTGGCACGCAGCCACTTGATACATTGCTGAATGATGCTGTTGGATTCGCGCATTTCTTGCATGCGAACCAAGTAGCGATCGTAGCTGTCACCGGTTTTGCCCACCGGCACATCAAAGTCAAGTTCAGAGTATGTTTCGTAAGGTTGCGTTTTACGCAAGTCCCACGCAATGCCAGAGCCGCGCAACATGGGGCCCGTCATGCCCAAGTTAAGGGCACGCTCGGGAGACACCACACCAATACCCACAGTGCGCTGCTTCCAAATGCGGTTGTTGGTTAGAAGCGTTTCGTACTCATCGATGCATGCGGGAAAGCGCTGAGTGAAGTCTTCGATGAAATCAAGCAAGGAGCCTTGTCGATTGGCGTTCAAAGCTGCAATGGCCTTGGCATTGCGAATTTTGTTCACCTGGTACTGCGCCATGCTGTCTGGCAAGTCGCGATAGACGCCGCCTGGACGGAAATAGGCCGCATGCATGCGCGCGCCTGAAACGGCCTCATACATGTCAAACAAATCTTCACGCTCGCGGAAGGCATAAATTAATACAGTGGAGCTGCCGCAGTCATTGGCATGTGAGCCCAACCACATGAGGTGGTTGAGCAAACGCGTGATTTCGGAGAACATGACGCGGATGTACTGCGCACGCTTTGGCACCTCAATACCAAGCAATTTTTCAATGGCCAAGCAATAGGCATGCTCGTTGGACATCATGGACACATAGTCCAAGCGGTCCATGTAGGGCAATGACTGAATGTAGGTTTTGGTTTCGGCCAGCTTCTCTGTGGCGCGGTGCAAGAGCCCGATGTGCGGGTCGGCGCGCTGCACCACTTCGCCATCAAGCTCAAGAACCAAGCGAAGAACGCCGTGGGCCGCTGGGTGCTGAGGACCAAAGTTGAGGGTGTAGTTTTTAATTTCTGCCATATTGATTCACACGAGTGCCCAAGCGCTCAGTGCAGGCCTCCGTATTTGTCTTCACGGATGATCCGGGGCGTGATTTCGCGAGGCTCAATGGAGACAGGCTCATAAATCACGCGGGCGCGCTCAGCGTCATATCGCATTTCGACATGACCCGACACGGGAAAGTCTTTGCGGAAAGGATGACCAATGAAGCCGTAGTCGGTGAGAATGCGGCGCAAATCTTGGTGACCTTCAAACACAATGCCATACAAGTCAAATGCTTCACGCTCATACCAGTTGGCGGAGTTCCACAAGTGGTTGACCGAATCAACCAAAGGCAAATCGTCATCGGGGCACAGCACCATGACACGCACACGCTGATTGAGACTCACAGACAAGAGGTGAACAACAACGCCAAATCGCGGCCCATCCGTACCCACTTCACCAAAGGTGGAGTAGTCCATGCCACACAGGTCGATGAGTTGCTCAAACTTGCAAGCAGTAGCATCGCGCAAAGTTTGCATCACACTGAGGTAATTGGCCGCAGGCACTTTGATGCTCACTTCGCCCAAGGACAAAGTAACTTCAGAGACTTGTTCGCCCAAAACCTGAACGAGGTTTTGTTGAAGCTGTTCGGGATGAATTGAAAAAGTCATGTTGATTCTTTCAAACCCGCGCAATGGTGTTGGTACGGCGAATTTTTTGTTGCAACTGAATGATGCCGTAGATCAAGGCCTCTGCCGTTGGAGGGCAACCTGGCACATATACATCGACAGGCACAATGCGGTCACAACCTCTCACCACGGAATAGCTGTAGTGGTAATAACCACCGCCATTGGCGCATGAGCCCATGGAAATGACCCAACGTGGCTCCGACATTTGGTCATAGACCTTGCGAAGCGCAGGCGCCATTTTGTTGGTCAAGGTGCCAGCCACAATCATCAAATCGCTTTGGCGAGGGCTGGCTCGGAAAACCTCTGCACCAAAGCGAGCCAAGTCGTAACGCGCCGTAGCGGCATGCATCATTTCGACCGCACAGCATGCCAAACCAAAAGTCATGGGCCACAAAGAACCCGTTTTAGCCCAGTTCACCACAGAGTCATAACTCGTGGTGATAAAGCCTTCTTTCATCACGCCTTCAATCATTGTTCACATCCTTGTTGAAGCACAGAGTCAATTTAAATTTAAGTTGGTGTCAGTCAATGGTGGAGATCACTCCCAATCGAGCGCACCCTTTTTCCACTCATACACAAATCCGACGACCAAAATGCTGAGGAAAATAACGACACCGATAAAGCCTTCAATGCCCACCTCTTTGAGCGCAACAGCCCAAGGGAACAGGAATGCAATTTCAAGGTCAAACAAAATGAACAAGATGGCCACCAAGTAATAGCGGACATCGAACTTCATGCGGGCATCTTCGAAGGCTTCGAAGCCACATTCATAGGGGGAGTTTTTTGCAGCGTCGGGGCGATTGGGGCCCAAAATGTAGCCAAGAACCTGAGGGATAACGCCAATGGCAAGGCCTACCAAGATGAACAACAAGATAGGCAGATATTGGTCGAGGTTGATCATGGACTTCAAATCACTGATGAGACGCTGAATGCAAACATTCAGCGTCTCGATTTTGGTGCCGTCGGCGAGACTCGAACTCGCACAGCTTTCGCCACTACCCCCTCAAGATAGCGTGTCTACCAATTTCACCACGACGGCGGTTATTTGCTCTGATGGCATGAGGCATCCACAAGTGGATTTTTGGCGCTCAGAACAACTCGTAGTTTACCTCTAAACGAGCTGTTTCTGAGAGGCAAACGCCGAAATTTGTGACTCTGATCAAGAAGTCACAACAAGTCCAAAATCTTACTTCGAGCTTGCTGGGCTGGCTGGTGCTGTAGGCTTGTTGCCCGGAATTTGCGATGCCGGGCTGTTGTCGATGGGCGCAGGCACAGCCGAAGGCGCAACCACAGAACTGCCTTCTAAAACGCTGCCTGAAGACGCAGGGCGCAAGTTGCCGAAATAGGCCAACAGCAATGTGGTGACAAAAAATACAGTGGCCAAAACCGCAGTGGTACGTGACAAGAAATTGGCACCTCCGGAGGCTCCAAACAGGCTGCCAGAATTGCCGCTGCCAAATGCCGCACCCATGTCAGCGCCTTTGCCCTGTTGCACCAAAATAAGTCCAATCATGGCCAATGCCGACAACATTTGCACAGCCAAAATTACAGTGATCATTGCGTTCATGTTTCGCTCCCAATCTAAATATCTTCAGTCAAACGTTCAGGCCACCCTTAGGCGAGCACTGAACCTGCAGCCATGATGGCCAAAAAGTCGGGCGCCTTGAGGGCTGCGCCGCCAATCAAGCCACCATCAATGTCAGTTTGTGCCAGCAACTGTGCGGCATTGGCGGCATTCATACTGCCGCCGTACAAAATAGAAACCCGATCTGAATGCGGCGTTGCCGCCTTCAGTTGAGCACGCAAAACAGCATGCACTTCCTGAGCTTGTTCAGGTGACGCAGTGCGCCCTGTGCCAATGGCCCACACGGGCTCGTAAGCTACCACAATTTCGCTGATGCAATGACCATTGGTGTGAATGACCGCAGCCAATTGGCGCTTCACCACTTCCTCGGTTTTGCCTGCTTCGCGATCGGCCAAAGTTTCGCCCACACACACAATGGGTGTGATTCCCGCGGACAAAGCGCGTTGCGCTTTAAGGGCCACGGTGGTATCCGACTCTGCGTGATATTGGCGGCGCTCTGAATGACCCACGATGGCATAACGCACCGCGAAATCATTCAACATGCCAGCAGAGATCTCGCCCGTGAAGGCACCCATCTCTTGCGCAGACACATCTTGAGACCCTAAGGCAATGAGCGATTGACCCGAGAGCAAAGCTTGTACCTGCGACAAATAAGCCGCAGGCACACAAACAGCGGCCTGACAATTCATGCCCCGGCTGCCGTCCAACACCGCTTGCAACAAAGAAGCGTTGGCAGACAAACTGCCGTTCATCTTCCAATTGCCTGCAATGAGCTTTTTCTTCATGGTCAATCCTTCAAAGCGAAGACGTCAATCACTCTGACTGTGAAGGTGCAGCAGGACGATCAATCAAGGCTTTCATCGACAATTTGACACGGCCTTTTTCGTCTGTTTCAAGCACTTTGACTTTGACGATCTGACCTTCTTGCAAATAGTCAGATACTTTCTCCACGCGCTCATGGGCAATTTGACTGATGTGCAACAAGCCATCCTTGCCAGGCAACAAATTGATCAAGGCACCGAAGTCGAGCAATTTGGTCACAGGACCTTCGTACACTTTGCCAATTTCTACTTCAGCGGTAATTTGCTCAATGCGGCGCTTGGCTTCGTCGGCCTTGGCACCGTCAGTGGCGGCGATGGTGATCGTGCCATCTTCGCTGATGTTGATTTGCGTGCCAGTTTCTTCTGTCAAAGCACGGATGGTGGCGCCGCCCTTGCCGATCACATCGCGAATTTTCTCGGGATTGATCTTCATGGTGAAGAGCTTGGGCGCGAAGTTGGACACTTCGGTTTTGGCTTCGCTCATGGCGTCTTGCATCTTGCCCAAAATGTGCATGCGCGCTTCTTTGGCTTGTGCCAATGCCACTTGCATAATCTCTTTGGTAATGCCTTGGATTTTGATGTCCATCTGCAAAGCGGTCACACCGTTGGTGGTACCGGCCACTTTAAAGTCCATGTCGCCCAAATGATCTTCGTCGCCCAAGATGTCGGTCAACACAGCAAAGCGGTTGGCATCTTTGATCAGGCCCATGGCAATACCGGCCACGTGTGCTTTCATGGGCACGCCAGCGTCCATCAAGGACAAGCAGCCACCGCACACAGAAGCCATGGAAGAAGAACCATTGGACTCTGTGATCTCAGAGACCACACGCATGGTGTACGGGAATTCTTCTTTACTAGGCAACACGGCTGCCAAAGCGCGCTTGGCCAAACGGCCGTGACCAATTTCGCGGCGCTTGGTTGAACCCATGCGGCCCACTTCGCCAGTGGCGAAGGGAGGCATGTTGTAGTGCAACATGAAGCGGTCTTCGTACTCACCAGACAATGCGTCAATGCGTTGTGCATCGCGCTCAGTGCCCAATGTCGCTATGACCAAAGCTTGTGTTTCGCCGCGTGTGAACAAGGTAGAACCGTGTGTGCGTGGCAACACGGAATTGCGAATTTCGATAGGACGGACAGTGCGTGTGTCGCGACCATCGATGCGGGGCTCGCCTGCCAAAATTTGGCTGCGAACGATGTTGGCTTCGATGTCAAACAACATGCCTTCCACTTTGACGCTGTCGAATTCAACACCTTCAGCCTTGAGGCCTTCCATGGTGGCGGCATAGGTTTCGCGGCAAGCTTGTGTGCGGCTTTGTTTGTTGCGAATTTGATAAGCAGCGCGGAGTTTTTCTTCGGCATGTGCTTTGACCTTGGCAATGAGGTCTTGGTCTTTGGCGGGGGCTGTCCAATCCCAAGCGGGTTTGCCAGCATCGCGCACCAATTCGTGAATGGCATTGACAGCGATGTTGCCTTGCTCGTGGCCAAACACCACCGCACCCAACATGATTTCTTCAGACAATTGTTGGGCTTCAGATTCGACCATCAACACAGCAGATTCTGTACCGGCCACCACGAGGTCCATCAAGCTGTCTTTGCGCTGTGTTTGACCGGGGTTCAACACGTATTCGCCGTTGATGTAACCCACTCGCGCTGCGCCGATAGGGCCATTGAAAGGCACGCCAGAAATTGACAATGCAGCGCTCACAGCGATCAAAGCTGCGATGTCGGCATCGACTTCAGGGTTCAAAGAAACGGTGTGCACCACAACGTGCACGTCGTTGTAGAAACCTTCTGGAAACAGAGGGCGAATAGGACGGTCGATCAAACGGCTGGTGAGTGTTTCAAACTCGCTGGGCTTGGCTTCACGCTTGAAAAAGCTGCCAGGGATCTTGCCTGCGGCGTATGTTTTCTCAATGTAGTCCACGGTCAAGGGGAAAAAGTCTTGACCGGCTTTGGAATTTTTAGAAGCCACTACAGTGGCCAGCACCACGGTGTCTTCAATGTTGACCAGCACAGCGCCAGAAGCTTGGCGTGCAATTTCGCCGGTTTCCATGATGACCTTGTGTTGGCCCCATTGGAAGGTTTTTGTCACTTTGTTAAAAATAGACATGTTCAATCACTCCAGAAAATCACAGTGCAAACGGCTGCACTGAAAAGCCTAGATATTTGCAGTCTGAACTCGATGCCATTCCATGAATGATCTGGCTGAAAACACAGATGATTGATGGAATGACACAGCGCGGGTTCGGTCTGAAAACGTCTTTTTAGAAAACTTAAAGTAGAAAGCGCCTGAGCTAGCGGGCTAACTCAGGCGCTTGTCATCTTTCGATACGCTTATTTGCGCAGGCCAAGTTTGGCGATCAGAGCAACGTAGCGGTCGGCGTCTTTGGACTTCAAGTAGTCCAACAATTTACGACGACGGCTCACCATGCGCAACAAACCGCGGCGACCGTGGTGGTCTTTGGCGTGTGTTTTAAAGTGAGGTGTCAACTCGTTGATGCGAGCTGTCAGCAAAGCCACTTGGACTTCGGGGCTACCAGTGTCATTGGCAGCGCGGGCATTGGCCTTGACGACCTCTGCTTTGATTGAAGATGCAATCATTTTTTCTTCCTTGTTTTCGTCTTGAACTTGGGCAAAGAGCCGCCCAGAACATCTGACGAGGTTTTATAACTTGCGCAAGCGGTTTGGAATCAACTGCTGCGTGCGATCTTGGTCATGCACTTTCCTGAAGGGGGTCGTGCTTGGCAAAGCCTCGGAATTATAACCATAGGCAACTGCTCAAACCAGTTATTCCCTTGATTCCACAAGTCACTGTGGATAAAAACAGTCAAAATAATTCAAATTTCGACCCAAAATGGCTTCCTATGGACAAAATCAGAATCGACAAATGGCTCTGGGCCGCCCGTTTTTACAAGACTCGATCATTGGCCACTGACGAGATTGGCAAGGGCCGGGTCGCCATCAATGATCAAACTGCCAAGGCCTCCCGAGAGGTCAAAGTTGGCGACATGGTCAGCACCCGACAAGGCGACATCACCCGCACCCTGAAAATTCTGGCCCTGAGCGACCAACGCGGGCCAGCCCCTATGGCACAGGCTTTGTATGAAGAAACACCAGAAAGCATTGCTTTGCGTGAAAAAATCAGCCTGCAAAGGCGATTGGCGAGGGAGCCAGCTTTGAGCATTGAGCAAGGTCGGCCCACCAAACGGAATCGGCGCGAATTGGAAAAAGCCAAAGATGTGGGTTGGAACAACCGATGGAGCGCATCTTTGGATGAGAGCTGACATTGAGCGCTGACACTTAAGTGCCAGTAATCAACTCAATCAGGGGTTTTCACCCTCCCCATTCCCAAGTCACCCCTCTAAAGTCTGCGTTAACCGCAACACAGAGGAGACTATCTTGAAGTTTACGAAACACCCTGCCCCAGCCAGCCGACGCTTTGGTTTGCGCATGTTGAGCGCCCTTGGATTGATGGGCGGACTTGGCTTGGGACTGATGGCCAGCAACTCTGCCATGGCGCAGGCTTATCCCAACAAACCCATTCGTTTGGTGGTCACATTCCCCACCGGCGGCGCACCCGATATTTTGGCGCGTTTGTTCAGCGAAAAAGCCCAGCTGGGTCAGCCCGTTGTGATTGACAACAAACCAGGCGCGGGTGGCAACATTGGCAGTGACATCGTGGCCAAATCGCCTGGCGATGGACACACCCTTGTGATGGGCACTGTGGGCACGCATTCCATCAATGGCGCGTTGTACGAAAAAATGCCCTACGACATGGTGAAAAACTTCACGCCCATTTCATTGATTGCATCGGCCCCCAATTTGCTGGTTGTGAACAACGACCTGCCCGTCAAAACGGTGCCAGAACTCATTGCCTACATGAAAGCCAACCCCAACAAATTGTCATTTGGCTCGCCTGGCATTGGCACCTCGGTTCACATGTCTGGCGAGTTGTTCAAGTCCATGACAGGCACCAGCATGACGCACGTCCCCTACAAGGGCAGGCAGTTCTTCATTCCCGATCTGATTGGCGGCAGTATTCAATTGGTCTTTGACAACATGCCGTCTGCCTTGCCCATGGCCAAAGAAGGCAAGATTCGTGCAATTGCCCAAACCACAGCCAAGCGCTCACCGGCTGCACCCGATGTGCCCACAGTGGCTGAGTCGCTGCCAGGCTTTGAAGCCACCACTTGGTTTGCCATGTTTGCACCAGCCAACACCCCCAAGCCCGTGATTGACAGATTGAATGCCGAAGTGTTGCGTGTTTTCAAACTGCCCGATGTGGTGGAACGCCTGAAAACATTGGGGCTCGACCCCATTCTGTCCTCACCCGAAGAGCTGGGCAAATACCAAGCCAGCGAAATCGTCAAGTGGGCCAAAGTGGTGAAAGAGTCCGGCGCTAAAGCCGAATAAGTCATCAATCAAATATATTTTGGACATCCCATGACACAAGATTTAAATCGACGCGACGTATTACAAGCTGGTTTGGCGGGTGCGGTCACCCTGGCCATGCCTGCAATGGCACAAAGCAACTTTCCTTCAAGGCCCATCAAGCTCATCTGCCCTTGGCCGGCTGGCGGCTCTACCGATGGCGTGATGCGCGCTTTGGCCGAGAGCGCAACTCGCATTTTGGGCAACCCAGTGGTCATTGAAAACAAAGCAGGTGCCAGCGGCATGCTAGGCCCCAACGAGTTGGTCAATGCGAAGCCTGATGGTTACACCCTGTCCCAATTGACCATCGGCGTTTTGCGCTTGCCACACATGCAAAAAATGCAGTTCAACCCCATGCAAGATTTCACCTACATTGCATGTTTGACTGGCTATACCTTTGGCATTGTGGTGCGCTCAGACTCGCCCATCAAATCGATTAAAGACTTGGTTGACTTTGCCAAAACCAACCCAGGCAAATTCACATTTGGCTCCACGGGTAACGGCACAACACCGCACTTGGCTGTCGAAGAATTTGCCATGAAAGCAGGCATTCAACTGCAGCACATCCCCTTCAAAGGCAATGCCGATGGCATGGCTGCGCTGTTGGGTGGGCATGTGATGTCACACAGCGATGCCACCGGTTGGGCCCCACACGTTGATGCCGGAACCTGCAGACTGCTTGCAACCTACGGCAGCAAGCGAACCAAACGTTGGCCCAACGTACCAACCTTGAACGAATTGGGCTATGACACGGTATCGGACTCACCCTTCGGCATTGGCGGCCCCAAAGGCATGGATCCTGCAGTCACTCGCAAGCTCCACGATGCCTTTAAAAAGACATTGGAAGACCCACTGGTGTTGGCCACATTTGAGAAGTTTGACCAATCGGTCATTTACATGGGGACCGATGAGTACACCAAATATGCGCGCGACAACTTCCAAAAAGAGAAAATGATCATTGAAAAATTAGGTTTGGCCAGACCCGCCTAATTCAAGTGACCCCCACCCAAACGCCCAGCAAGTTCTGGGCGTTTTTCATGGCGCATTGCCAAGCCTCAATTGGGGCGATTCATTTTGCACACTGACGGTAGCTCTAACTCCTGGGCTTTAAATTGCCTAACAACTTTGAAGCCATAGCCCGAGCCCTCCACATCAAAAGGAACGTCAGGGCCACCCTGCTTGGCCATCATGGCCACGGTCATGGGCTGTTGAAACTGATGGTCTTGCGCGCGCATCTTGCCGCGTTGACCAGCCATACTCACTTCAGCGTTTTCCAACTGCAAAGCCACTGCCAAAGGTTCAGACGATCCCGCCTTCTCAATGGATTGCGCCAAGGCTTCCATCATGAGTTGCATTCGCAAATGCAAATAATCTTCCGAAGGTTTTGGGAATCGAAGTTTGAACGATTGATAAAACTTGGCGCTCTCTGCGCCAGGCACATTGGGCATCCACTCAGCCACCGCCAACACCCTGCCAACGCCGGCCTCACCCATGGCTGCAGGCGCACCCAAAGCGTTGCCGTAGAAGGTGTAAAACTTGCCCTCATAGCCCACATCTTTGGCTGCCTTCACCAACAAGCTCAAATCATTCCCCCAGTTGCCAGTGATCACCGCTTGGGCGCCAGAGGCCTTGATTTTGGTGGCATAAGGCAAGAAATCTCTCACTCGACCAAGAGGGTGCAGTTCCTCGCCCGCAATTTGAATGTCGGGCCTTAATTTTTCAAGTTGCAGTTTGGCTTCCCGCAAAACAGATTGTCCAAAGCTGTAATCTTGACCAATCAAATACACGGACTTCAATTTTGAATCTTGTTTCAAGACCTGCATGAGCGCCAACATGCGCATGTCGGCGTGTGCATCAAATCGAAAGTGCCAGAAATTGCACTTGTCTTGTGTGAGTGCTGGGTCTACTGCTGCGTAGTTCAGAAAAAGGACACGGCGTGTTGGCTCTCGGTCATTGTGTTTTTGAATGGCATCGATCAATGCCGCAGCGTTGGCTGAGGAGTTTCCTTGGAAAACAAATTGCGAACCCGAATCGATGGCTGAGCGCAAAGAAGTCAGAGCTTCCTCACTTTGCCCTTTGCTGTCGTATCTGTTCAACACCAACCTGCGTTTGCCCTCTTGGGTGCTTACGCCACCTCTGGCATTTACGCGTTCTACAGCCCAAACCAAATTTCGCAATACCGCTTCGCCTGTATTGGCGAAGGGCCCACTCATCCCCTCAATGAGAGCCAATTGAATGGGTGGCAACTGTGAGGCACTAGAGCCTTGCTGTGCATTCACTGAGACGCAGAAACAAAACAGGCAAGTCAGCGCCACACGAAAACAATGTCGAAATAAAAAAATCACAAGAGAATTCCAAAAAATCAAAGTGCAACAGACTCAATGCTGCCAAGAGGCCATCGAGGTTTCACATCAAAGCCATAACTCATTTCAGCTTCTTGTTTGCCAGCCTGAACGCGCATGGCAGCGGCCATGGCAATCATGGCGCCATTGTCTGTGCACAAATGAAGTTCGGGGTAATGAACCCGAACAGCTGCTTTGCTGCAAGACTCATTGAGTTGATTGCGCAAAGAACGGTTTGCACCCACACCGCCAGCAACCACCAGTCGGCGCATGCCAGTGGCTTTCAATGCTGCCATCGATTTTTTAAGCAACACCTCCACAATGGCAGCCTCGGTTGAAGCGCAGAGATCCGCTTTGTGCGTTGTGGAGGGGTTGTGTAAATCAGGGCCTAGTTTTTGGGCTTGCGTCAGCACCGCTGTTTTCAAACCCGCAAAAGAAAAATCAAAGTTGCCACTGTGAAGCAAAGGCCTAGGCAACTTGAAAGCTTGCGGGTTACCCGACTGCGCCCACTTTGACAAAGCGGGTCCGCCAGGATAGCCCAAGCCCATCAGTTTGGCTGATTTGTCAAATGCTTCACCGGCCGCATCGTCAATGGTTTCGCCCAAAATTTCATAAGAACCAACCGCTTCTACGCGCATGAGTTGAGTGTGGCCGCCAGAGACCAACAAGGCCACAAAAGGAAACTCAGGTGGATCATCGCTCAAAAAAGGTGAGAGCAAATGCCCCTCCAAATGGTGTATGCCTAGCACTGGCTTTTGAAGTGACGCACCGATAGCGCAAGCAACACCCGCCCCCACCAGCAAAGCGCCTGCCAATCCTGGCCCCCGGGTGTAGGCCACCACATCGACTTTGTCTAAGTTCAGGTTGGCGCTTTTGAGAACCTCGCGTGTCAGGGGAATTACGCGCTTGATATGGTCCCTGCTAGCCAACTCTGGCACCACACCGCCGTAGGCTTGGTGCATGTCGATCTGACTGAACAAAGCGTGCGACAACAGACGCGGAAAACCATGGTTTTGGGTTTCAACCAAAGCCACCCCTGTTTCATCGCACGAGGATTCAATTCCAAGAAAAATCATAAGGGCAGAGTTTATGCGATGACTTCATTCGCCATATAGCGCCAAGTTATCTAAGCTTTGCGACAATAAGGGCATGGGCATCGGTCACTACCTCAAAGAAATTGGACGCGGCAAGGATGGCGCACGTTCACTCACGCGTGAGCAAGCTGCAGATTTGTTAGGTCAGGTGCTGGACGCACAAGTGACTGACCTTGAGGTTGGTGCTTTTTGTTTGGCCATGCGCATCAAAGGCGAAACGCCTGAAGAAATGGCTGGCTTTTTGGATGCCGTTCATTTGCGCTTAACAGCCCTGCCCGCCTTTGATCAGCAAACCACCGTCGTCATTCCTTGCTACAACGGCGCCAGAAAATTACCTGCACTGGCGCCTCTGCTTGCTTTGCTTTTATGCCAGCAGGGTGTGCGCGTTTGCTTGCACGGCACACCCACTGAAAGCCTTCGAACCACATCGTTTGAAGTACTCGAAGTCCTTGGGTACAAGCGCCTTTCGCACGTGGATCAAGCGCACGGCGGATTGAATTTGATACCCACCGAATTTTTAAGCCCCGACTTGAAAAAGTTGCTTGATGTTCGCCGCGTGGTCAATTTGCGAAATCCCGCTCACAGCTTGGTCAAGCTCATGAACCCCTGCCAAGGACCTGCGCTCCTTGTGAGCAGCTACACCCACCCCGAATATGCCGTCTCCATGGCACAGACTTTCAAATTGACGCAGGCCAACGCCTTCTTACTCAGAGGAACCGAAGGGGAACCTGTGGCAGATGCACGACGCACACCCCAAATGGATTTGTTTCAAAACGGTGCGATGCACACCGTGCAGTTGTCCCAGACCGGTGCTCTGACGCGTATTCCAGACTTACCCGAGCCCAACGCAGCAGATACAGCCGCCTACATTGAAGACGTTTTAAACCAAAAACGTGCCGTCCCCGAGCCCATTGCGCTTCAAGTTCAACATATTTTGCAGGCCTTGAAATCACCATGAGCCAAAACGATTCAAACCTCATTCGCCCCTGTGCCCTCGGTACTTGTACTTTGGTGGGCGCAGGCCCTGGCGACCCAGAGTTATTGACGATCAAAGCCGTCAAAGCCATTCAAGCCGCTACTGTTTTGCTGGTTGATGATTTGGTCAATGAACAGATATTGCAACACGCATCCCCTACAGCTCGCATTGTTCATGTTGGCAAGCGCGGGGGTTGTAAAAGTACGCCACAGGCCTTCATTCATCAACTCATGGTCAATGCGGTGCACGATGGTGAAAACGTGGTGCGCCTCAAAGGCGGCGACCCTTTCATTTTTGGCCGAGGTGGTGAAGAAACACAACACTTGCGCGAGGCAGGCATTGAGGTGTGCGTCATCAATGGCATCACATCGGGGCTGGCTGCCATGACCAGTCTGGGCGCACCCCTGACTCACCGAGACCATGCCCATGGCGTGGTGTTTGTCACTGGCCATGCCAAACCTGGCGACCAAGGTCCTGACTGGCGTCAATTGGCAGCGACTGCGCGCGATGCCAAACTCACTTTGGTCATTTACATGGGCTTGCGGGGGGCCGAGACTATTCAGAACGAATTGCTAACAGGTCTGCCCGGCAGTACACCTGTGGCCATCATTGAAAATGCGTCACTGCCGCATCAGCGTCAGGCTTTGACGCAATTGGACCAACTCACCTTCACTCTTCAAGAAACTGGCCTACAGAGCCCCAGCATCTTGGTGGTGGGTGATGTGGTGAAAGCCTGCGCTCAAATATTCCAAATCGATCAAAACGACCCAACTACCCCTACACTCCCACTGCATGCAAACATGTGATGTCGTGATCGTGGGTGCCGGTGCAGCCGGCCTTTTTTGTGCAGGTGTGGCTGGGCAACTTGGACTGTCGGTGCTGCTGCTTGATCACAGCACCAAAGTGGCTGAGAAGATACGCATTTCAGGGGGTGGCCGTTGCAATTTCACCAACCGCTTGATAGATGCAAGCGCGCCCCACAAACATTTCTTAAGCGAGAACCCCCACTTTTGCAGAAGTGCTTTGTCTCGTTACACAGCACAAGATTTCATCGATTTGATGCGGTCCTACGACATTCCTTTTCACGAAAAACACAAGGGTCAATTGTTTTGCGATCGGTCGGCTGAAGACTTGATCCAAATGTTGCTTCAAGAATGCGACAAAGGCGGCGTCAAACGCCTGCATGGGTGTGCTGTTCAGGCCATTGCCGCCGAAGGCTCTGACTTCAAAGTGCAAACCGCCCAAGGTGAAGTGCAAGCTGGGTCTGTGGTCATTGCCACTGGCGGCCTGTCGATTCCCCAAATTGGCGCAACCGATTTTGGCTATCGGATAGCAGAACAGTTCGGCTTGCGCTTGGTTGCAAGACGCCCTGGCTTGGTGCCGCTCACCTTTGATGGCGCAGAGTGGGCGCCGTATGCCATTTTGGCGGGGCTTTCATTGCCTGTCAGCATCGAAACTGGGGCCAAAAAATCTCGCATAAGTTTTGACGAGGATCTCCTGTTCACACACCGCGGCTTGTCTGGCCCGGCTGTTTTGCAAATTTCCAGCTATTGGCGAGAAGGCCAGCCCCTTCATTTGAACTTGGCGCCTCAAGAAGACATCGAAAGCTCGCTGATGCAAGCCAAGGTCAGGTCCAAAAAACTCATTGCCAATGAACTGGGCGCATGGGTGCCACACCGCTTGGCCGACGCTTGGGTGGCACAAGACCCTCGGTGGCAGCGCCCTGTGGCCGAGGCCAGCGACAAAGCCTTGGCCCAATTGGCTCAAAAACTCAGCCACTGGCCCCTCACCCCCAACGGCAGCGAAGGCTACAAAAAGGCTGAGGTCACCTTGGGCGGTGTCGACACCAGGGATTTGTCATCCCAAACCATGGAATCCAAGCAACCCGGCCTTTATTTCATTGGCGAAGTGGTCGATGTGACGGGCTGGCTAGGCGGCTATAACTTCCAATGGGCTTGGGCCAGCGCCTTTGCCTGCGCCCAAGCCCTGAAACAAAAACAGGAAATTGCCCTGTAAACGGCCCCAAACAGCCCAAAACTTAGGGCTATAATCTCAGGCTTTGCTGGCAATCCTCCGTCTGCCAAATACTAGTTCGTGACGGGGAACCCGCCGAAACTGCTTGTAAGGGCTCGATCTTCCCTCTCAATGTCAGTCGGCATAATTTGGAAACTTTGATATCCATGACCACCATTCGCGTGAAAGAAAACGAGCCGTTTGACGTAGCACTTCGCCGCTTCAAGCGCACCATTGAAAAACTCGGTCTGTTGACCGACTTGCGTGCCCGTGAGTTTTATGAAAAACCCACCACAGAACGCAAGCGCAAAAAAGCGGCTGCCGTCAAGCGCCACTACAAGCGCGTGCGCAGCATGCAGTTGCCCAAGAAGATGTACTGATCTGCTTCGGCAGTCAGTTCGCTTCATTCAAAGCATCTTCTGATCCTTTGAATTCGCGAAGCCCTCAGGGGCCAAGCAAAAGCCCGCTGGAGGACGCTCAAGCGGGCTTTTTTATTCGATCTCACTTTTTGGAAACACCATGAGCCTCAAAGACCAAATCACAGAAGACATGAAAAACGCCATGCGCGCCAAAGACACAGCGCGCCTAGGCACCATCCGTTTGTTGTTGTCAGCGATGAAACAAAAAGAAGTCGATGAGCGGGTGGTGTTGGACGATGCAGCCGTTGTGGCCATCGTCGACAAACTGGTCAAGCAGCGCAAAGACTCTATTGCCGCTTTTGAATTGGCTGCACGCCAAGATTTGGTCGACATTGAAAAAGCCGAAATGCTGGTTTTGCAAACTTACTTGCCAGCCCGCATGTCTGCCGAAGAAGTCAATGCCGCCGTCCAAGCCATCGTTGCCTCCTTGGGCGCCAAAGGCCCTGGCGACATGGGCAAGGTGATGGGCGCCGTCAAAACCCAGCTGGCAGGCAAAGCCGACATGGGCCAAGTCTCAGCCGCCGTCAAAGCCGCCCTCGCCGGCTAGCCCTTTAAATGGGGTCAAAATAAATGGGGTCAGATCAACATTAATTTGGTCAATGAATGGAATGAGTTGGGAAGGGGGGCATCCTCATACTGGAGTACCAGAAATCGTCAGCCCCCCTTCCCAACTCATTCCATTCATTGGAAATTAATGTTGATCTGACCCCATTTATTTTGACTTCATTTAAATTTTCGAGCTCATGATCATGGCGCTGCCGACCACGGTCATGGCGCCACCCCACCAGGCACCAGCGGCAGGTTGCCTGCGATAGACAGCCCACAACAAGGGCAGTAACAGCACTGGCGCAATGGACGAGAAGATGGCGACCAAGTTGGCCTGACCGGTTTTCAAGGCCTGCAAAATCAAGGTCATGCCAATGACCATGGACACGGCGGCACTCAGTGCAGTGTTGAGCAAGGTTTTCCAGTTCAAGGGACTTGCCAATTTAGACAAGCCAAGCCCCGCCCACAACAAAAGCAAATGCGCCAAGAAACTGGCAGTGGCTCTGACTGCTGAAGCCGACACCGCGTCAATACCTGTGCTCATCAAGGGCTTGATCATGAGTGTGGCCACAGCCTGCCCCAAAGCTGCCAACAAACCCATGGCAACCCCCATCATGAGAGTCCCTTGTGTGTTTTCCCAAGAATGTGTCTCTTCTTCACGGCGGCCCCACACAATGGCCACCATCACGCCAGAAACCAAAACGCCACTGCCCATGAGCGTCATTCCCCAAAGGCTCTCCCCCAAAAACAACCATGCAAACAGTGCAGAGAAAAGTGCGTGCGTTGCAAATAGCACGCCGGATCTGCGAGGCCCCAGTCGGTTCATGCACACGAACAAGGCTGTGTCCCCTATCAAAATTCCGATCCAGCTAGAGATCGACAACCAAGCAATGCTTTCAAGGGTGAGCTCGGACCAACGCCCCACGTACAAAGCCGCTAACCACAGCATGCACATGGCAAAAAACAAACGCCAGCGGGTGAATGCAAATGCACCCATGTCCGTCGATGCTTTGGCAGAAAACAAAGCGCCAACAGCCCAGCAGCCAGAGGCCATGGCTGCCAGCAGCTCAGGCGCAAGCATCAGCTGCCCGCCACCTTCATGCGGTTGATCAGCACGGAACCCAAAGTTTTGGCGCCGTAGTTGTAGGTGTCAGCGCCAATGGCTTCGATGCCTTTGAACATGGTTTTCAAATTGCCAGCAATGGTAATTTCGTGAACGGGGTAGGCAATCTCACCGTTCTCTACCCAGAAGCCTGAGGCGCCGCGGGAATAGTCGCCTGTCACGTAATTCACGCCCTGCCCCATAAGCTCAATCACAAACAAACCAGTGCCCAACTTTTGGAGCATGGCTTTCAGATCGTCGCTTGAGCGCGTGAGCTTCGATGACATCACCAAATTGTGTGAACCACCCGCGTTGCCAGTAGTTTTCATGCCCAGCTTGCGCGCGGAATAGGTACTCAAGAAATAACCCTCGACGCGTCCCCCTGACACCACTTTGCGCTTGGCACTGCGCACACCTTCATCGTCAAAGGGTGAGCTGCCTTTGCCGCGCAATACATGCGGATCTTCCAAAATATCGATGTGTTTAGGGAAAACTTGCTTGCCCATCGAATCCACCAAAAAGCTGGTCTTGCGATACAAAGAACCGCCACTGACAGCCTGAACGAAACCACCCAAAAGGCCTGCCGCCACGGGCGACTCAAACAGCACAGGGCATTCAATTGTGGGAATTTTTCGGCTGCCCAAACGACTCAAAGCACGCTCTGCAGCGTAACGACCCACAGCCTCAGGCGATGCCATTTGATCGGCTGCACGCATGGACGTGAACCAAGCATCGCGCTGCATCTCCGCATTTTTACCAGGCAACGATGCAATGGGCGCCACGGACATGCTGTGCCTTGAACTGGCATAGCCACCTCTGAAACCATGCGTGTGAGCACTGAAAAAATGGCTTTGTTGCGCAGAGACACCAGCGCCTTCGCTGTTGGTGATACGGCGACTGGTTTTGAGGGCGGCTTCTTCGCAAGCCAATGCCAGCTTGGCGGCCTCTTCGCTGTTGATGGCCCAGGGATGGAACAAGTCCAATTCAGGTTGGTCTTTGGCAATGTCTTGTTCATCCGGCAGGCCTGCCGTTGGGTCTTCGGCAGTAAAGCGCGCGATGTCATAGGCAGCCTGAACTGTTTGCTGAATGGCCGCCTCCGAAAAGTCGGATGTGCTTGCATTGCCACGACGATGGCCCACATACACCGTGACGCCCAATGACTTGTCCCGGTTGCGTTCAACGGTCTCCAGTTCACCCTTGCGCACGCTGACACTCAGGCCACATCCTTCAGATGCTTCTGCCCCGGCATCGGTAGCGCCGATCTTTTTGGCGTGTTTCAGGGCAGAATCAACCAATCCCTCGAAATAGTTGCGGCTGTAGCTGAAGCCGTCATTGGCCTGAGCGTTCAATGCTTGGGTGGATGCCTTGGTTTTTTTCGTCATGGGGGTCGGATTCTTCAAAACGGTCAATTATTTAAAATTCTAAGTGACGGCTATGATACTTGCCGTCCCCTACAAAGGTTTCAGCGCGCACATGTCCCGTAAATTCAAAAAAGGTTATTTTGTTCAAGGTCAATTTGTTGCTGAAGGCAGCGAGTTAGACCTTGAGCTCAAACGCGAACTCAAGGGCGGGACCGATGAGCCAAGCCGTACCGAGTTAAAGCGTGAAAGCGACGAGCTGCAAAAGTTGGGCGAAAGCTTGCTGACATTGCGTGCCGACCTGATGGCCAAAGTAGATTTGCCAGAAAAACTGGTGGAGGCCGTGGCCGAAGCCAAACGCATCACCAATTTTGAAGGCAAGCGCCGGCAAATGCAGTTCATTGGCAAGCTCATGCGCAAATTGGACGAGGATGCTGTCGAAGGTGTGCGCGCCGCTCTGCTTGAGCAAAGCCAAGGTTCTGCGCAAGAGACACTGCAGCTGCATTTGGCAGAACAATGGCGCGACCGCCTGATCAAAGACGACGATGCTTGTGGTGAATGGTTGCAAAGTTTTCCTGGCACCGACAGTCAACAATTGCGCGCGCTCATTCGCCAAGCCCGCAAAGATGCACCCGCAGCATCAGCGGCCACAGTATCTCAAGGCTTAGCACCCCGTCAAAGCCGCGCCTACCGTGAAATTTTTCAATTGGTGCGCTCTGAAATGGGCAACGCACAAAGTGACAGCACAGACACTGACCGCCTCGACGAAGACAACTGACCTCACCCCCAACTTTCAGCACATCCCATCATGTCATCGCCTCACGACCCCGTCAAAATTGGCATCGTCTCCATCAGTGACCGCGCCAGCACAGGCGTCTATGAAGACAAAGGCCTGCCCACCTTGCAAACATGGCTCACGCAAGCCCTCCAAAATCCCCTTCAATTTGAAGCTCGACTTATTCCCGACGAGAAAGAGCGCATCAGCGCCACCTTGATTGAGTTGGTCGATGCAGGTTGCAGTTTGGTGCTGACAACAGGCGGCACAGGCCCTGCTATTCGCGACGTCACACCCGAGGCCACCTTGGCCATTGCAGACAAAGAAATGCCTGGCTTTGGCGAACAAATGCGTCAGATCAGCTTGAAGTTTGTGCCAACGGCTATCTTGTCTCGCCAAGTGGCTGTCATTCGCGGGCAATGTTTGATCATCAACTTACCGGGTCAGCCCAAGTCAATTGCCGAAACACTGGAAGGTTTGAAAGACAGCCAAGGGCAAAGCTTGGTGCATGGCATTTTTGCAGCCGTGCCCTATTGCATCGATTTGATTGGTGGCCCTTACCTTGAAACCAACGATGAGGTTTGCAAGGCATTTAGACCCAAGACGGCCATTCGCCCGCCTAAAGGCTCCAACTAACTAGAAGCCAATAGGCAAAAGACCAGAGGCTTATTTGCCCACCAACTGGTTCAACTTTTCGGCCTCAAAAGTTTCATGCTTGGCCGCATCGCCCGGCATTTGAATGCCTTGGGTGTTACCCTGGTTGGCATTCATTTTTTCCAAGGCTTGCCACAGCAAGGCAATTTGATGCTCTTGATTAGATGCGTTGTCAATCAAGCCGCGCATAGCTTGTGACAATGGATCGTCGTTTTGAGTCACACCATAAGCCGAGAAACCCATCTTGGAAGCCGTGGCTTCACGCAGAACATCGGCATCTTCTTGAATGATTCGCGCAGGGTTTCCCACCGCCGTAGCACCTGCTGGCACCGGCTTGGTCACCACCGCGTTGGAGCCTACTTTGGCACCGTCGCCCACCGTAAAGCCACCCAGCACTTTGGCGCCTGCACCAATCACGACATCTTTGCCCAATGTGGGATGACGCTTCTCGCCTTTGTATAGGGATGTACCGCCCAAAGTCACGCCGTGATAAATGGTGCAACCATCGCCAATTTCGGCTGTTTCACCAATCACAATGCCCATGCCGTGATCAAAAAATACGCGCTCACCCAACTTCGCTCCCGGGTGGATTTCGATGCCTGTTACCCAGCGAGAAAAGTTTGAAATGAAACGTCCCAACCATTTGAACCCAGCACGCCAGCAAGCATGAGCCCATCGGTGAAGCACCACTGCATGCAAGCCCGGGTAACACGTCAGCACCTCCCATGAAGTGCGCGCAGCAGGATCACGGTCGAGGATGCATTGGATGTCGGAATGTAAACGTGCAAACATAAGCTTCTTTTCAATCCGCTAAGTCTAGCGTTTTGCTTGGGCTGTTTCGATCATGGCCTTAGCAACACCTCTCAGAATATGGATTTCTTCAGGCGTCAAGTTAGCCCGATTGAACAACTGGTTCAAGCGAGGCATGAGTTTTTTGGGGGCTTCTGGGTCTAGAAAGCCAATCTCAATCAAAGCCTGCTCCAAATGCCCCAACAAACCTGCCACTTGTGCTGCATCGGCCAAACCAGACTCCCCCACCGGTGATGCCACTGGAAATCCACCCAAAGCCAAGCGCCATTCATAAGCCACCAACTGAAGGGCTGCAGCCAAATTGAGCGAGCCAAACTCTGGATTGGTGGGTATCGACAATGCCACATGGCATTTGTAGACATCTTCGTTTTTCATGCCAAAGCGTTCTGAGCCAAACAAGAATCCAATCGACGAAATGGGTTCAGCCACCGAAGCTTGATTAGGCATGTTGGGCGCAGCAGCTTGTCGACCCAGCAAAAGTTCAAAATGCGCCCTGGGCGATCGCGTCGGGGGGCCAAAATCTCGAGGCGTCATGGCCGTTGCGCACACATGAGTGATGCCATCCAGCGCCTCCTCCAGTGTGTCCACAATGCGCGTTTTGTCGAGAACATCATTGGCACCACTGGCCCTTTGAATGGTCTCTTCTTTGCGCAGCACATTGGCATAACGTGGTGCCACCAACACCATTTCATCAAAGCCCATGACTTTCAAAGCACGGGCCGCCGCACCCACATTGCCGGGGTGGCTGGTTTCAATCAAGATAAATCGGGTTCGCATAGGCGACATTGTCCCAGTTCCGACCGCCGCAAAATGTCCAAATTGGGCCCCTAAGCCCTGCCAACCAGTCAATTTCATGGGAAAATGCGACATTCGCCTCTGTCATCGCACGGAGGACCTCCGTTGTTGCTCTTAAAAATTCATGTCGACCAATCTCCACCCCATGCTCAACGTAGCCGTCAAGGCTGCACGCGCCGCCGGCGCCATCATCAACCGCGCCGCCTTGGACGTGGAGGCTGTTCGAATTTCGCAAAAACAAGTGAACGACTTTGTTACAGAAGTCGACTTAGCCAGCGAAAACGCCATCATCGAAACCTTGCTCACCGCCTACCCGCACCACGGCATCTTGGCCGAAGAGTCTGGCAAAACGCACGGCAACCCCGACGCTGATCACGTTTGGATCATCGACCCCCTGGATGGCACCACCAACTTCATTCACGGCTTCCCTGTTTACTGCGTCAGCATTGCGCTGGCCGTGAATGGCAAAGTGGAGCAAGCTGTGGTGTACGACCCCTCACGCAACGATTTGTTCACAGCCACCAAAGGCCGCGGCGCGTACATGAACGACCGCCGCTTGCGCACCAGCAAGCGCACCCAAATGCACGAGTGCCTTATTTCGACAGGCTTCCCCTTCCGCCCAGGTGACAACTTCAACCAGTACCTGCGCATGATGGGCGACGTGATGCAACGCACCGCGGGTCTGCGTCGTCCGGGTGCTGCTGCTTTGGACCTCGCCTACGTGGCCGCAGGCTTCACAGATGCCTTCTTTGAAACAGGCTTGCAAATTTGGGATGTGGCCGCAGGTTCATTGCTCGTGACAGAAGCTGGCGGCCTGGTGGGCAACTTCACTGGCGAGGCCGACTTCCTGGAACAAAAAGAATGCTTGGCCGGCACGCCCAAAATTTACGGTCAGCTGGTGCCCATCCTCAGCAAGTACAGCAAATTCGCCAGCGCTGGCGAGAAAGCCTCTGTGCGCGCTGCCGACGCCAAAGATGCCGCCGCTGCAGCCCCATCGCAGGCTGGGCAAGACTCAACAGACAGCCCTTTCTAAGCCATGACAGACGCGCTCGACCTGAGTGCCCACACCCCCATGATGCAGCAGTACCTGCGCATCAAGGCGGAGTTCCCTGACACCCTGGTTTTTTACCGGATGGGTGACTTTTACGAAATGTTCTTTGAAGACGCCGAGCGTGCCGCCGGCCTCATGGACATCACCCTCACCCACCGTGGTCAAACAGCCGGCAAGCCCATTGCCATGGCGGGTGTGCCATTTCACTCGGTTGAAAACTATCTGGCCAAGCTCATCAAGCTGGGCGAGTCGGTAGCCATATGCGAACAGGTGGGCGATGTGGCCACCAGCAAAGGCCCCGTCGAACGCAAAGTCGTTCGCGTGGTCACCCCGGGCACCCTCACCGACACCGAATTGCTGTCCGACAAAAGCGAAGCCATTTTGTTGTCGCTGCACATTGCGCCGCGCAATGCCTGCGGCTTGGCTTGGCTGAGCGTCACGCAAGGTGTCTTGCATTTGGCTGAATGCACGCACGATGAATTGGCCGATTGGCTAGAGCGCATTGCGCCTAGCGAGTTGCTGGTCAGCGCCAGCATCACACCCAAGTGGGAACAGCAACTTCAATCGATGCGATTGGGCCAACGCGGCTCGGCACTGTCTCTTACTTTGCGCCCCGACTTTCAATACGAAGCAGGCTTGGGTCACGGCAAGCTCATCAAACAACTCAACGTGGCCAGCTTGGCTGCGTGGGATGCCGACAAACTAAGCCATGCACATGCCGCAGCCGGCGCCTTGCTCAATTATGCAGAACACACTCAGGGCAGAACGCTGCCGCATGTGTCGCAACTCAAAGTACAAAAGGCCAATGACCTCATTGATCTGCCCACCAGCACACGTCGCAACTTAGAGCTCACGCAAACTTTGCGCGGCGAAGATGCGCCCACTCTTTTTTCTTTGCTTGATACCTGCATGACAGGCATGGGCAGCCGTCAACTCAAGCAATGGCTTTTGAATCCTCCTCGAGATCGACAAGTTGCGGTTGAAAGATTGGCTGCCATCGAACAGCTGAATGACCACAGCGCATCGGCTCAAACAGGCGTTGCGATTTGGTCTCGCTTAAGAGAACAACTCAAAGGCGCCAGCGATGTAGAGCGCATCACAGCGCGAATTGCCTTGAGGCAAGTCCGTCCACGTGAATTGGTAGCGCTCAAGAACGGCCTCATTCGCTCTGCCAATTTGGCGCTGCACTTGCAAGAAACTTTGGGTCACTTGTCACCCACCAAACTGTTGCACGACATCCATTTCGATTTGCAGCCACCCGCTGGCCTCACCGAAATTTTGCAACAAGCCTTGCTGGAAGAACCCGCCAATTTGATTCGCGATGGTGGCGTGATGGCGCATGGCCTCGATGCCGAACTGGACGAGTTGCGCGCCATTCAAACCAATTGCGACGACTTTTTACTCGAACTCGAAACACGAGAAAAAGCGCGCACTGGCATTGCCAATTTGCGCGTTCAATTCAACAAGGTGCACGGCTTCTACATTGAAGTGACGCAGGGTCAAATTGACAAAGTACCCGACGACTACAGGCGCCGTCAAACCTTGAAGAATGCCGAGCGCTTCATCACGCCAGAGCTCAAAGCCTTTGAAGACAAAGCCTTGTCAGCGCAGGAACGCGCGTTGGCACGCGAGAAATACTTGTACGAACTCCTGCTCGATCAATTACAAAACCACATTCAGGCGCTCACCAAATTGGCGCAAGCCATGGCTCAGCTTGATGCGCTGTGCACCCTCACTGAGCGAGCCCACACGCTCAATTGGTGCGCACCTCAATTTGCCAAAGAACCCTGCATCGAAATCAGACAAGGCCGTCACCCCGTAGTGGAAGCTCGCTTGGCTGAAACCTCGGGCGGCAGCTTCATTGCCAACGATTGCCTGATGCACAGCAAGCAGCGCTTGCAGATAATCACCGGCCCCAACATGGGCGGTAAGTCGACCTACATGCGCCAGGTGGCATTGATTGTGCTTTTAGCCAGCATTGGCAGTCATGTGCCCGCCAGCAGTTGCAGGCTAGGCCCCATAGACGCCATTCACACCCGCATCGGCGCTGCCGATGACTTGGCCAATGCCCAATCAACCTTCATGTTGGAGATGACCGAAGCCGCTCAAATTTTGCACAGCGCCACACCTTTGTCCTTGGTGCTCATGGACGAAATTGGCCGCGGCACCTCCACCTTTGATGGCTTGGCATTGGCCAGTGGCATTGCCACGCATTTGCACGACAAAACGCAGGCCTTCACTTTGTTTGCCACTCACTACTTTGAGCTCACCGAGTTCCCCGCTTCGCACCACGCTGCACTGAACATGCACGTAGGCGCCACAGAATCGGGTAATGACATTGTGTTCTTGCATGAGCTTCAGGCTGGGCCTGCTAGCAAGAGCTATGGCGTGCAAGTGGCCAGGTTGGCCGGGATGCCCTCTGGAGTGCTCAATCACGCACGCCACACCCTTTCTGCCCTAGAAGCTGGAGCCAATGAAAACCGTGTGCAAGTGGACTTGTTTGCGCCACCCCCTGACGCAAGCAATACAGGACCCTCTCCACTGGAAGCTGCTTTAGGTCAAATTGACCCAGATGCTTTAAGCCCCCGGGAAGCCCTAGAAGCCCTCTACAGTTTGCAGCGCGTGATGAAGCGCTCTGAACCCTGAAATACCGTTGAAGGACGATAAATGACTTATTGCGTCGCCATCAAAACACGTGCCGGTCTGGTCTTCTTATCCGACTCACGCACCAACGCGGGTCTGGACATGATCAGCACTTACCGCAAGATGATCATCTATGAAAAAGCGGGCGACCGTTTCATGGTGTTGTTGTCTGCGGGCAATTTGAGTATTTCGCAATCCGTGCGCGAGATGCTGCAAGTCGAAAAAATCATCGATCACCCCGATGCAGAACCCATCACCATTTGGAATGCCAAAAGCATGTTTGATGCAGCGCGTGTTTTGGGCGCTGCCGTTCGCCACGTGCATGAGCGTGATGCCGCCGCACTCAAAGCTGGCGGTGTTGACTTCAACGTGTCCATGATCTTTGGTGGCCAAATCAAAGGTGAAGGCATGCGCCTTTATCAAGTTTACTCGCCTGGCAACTTCATTGAGGCCACAGCAGAAACGCCCTACTTCCAAATTGGTGAATCCAAATACGGCAAGCCTGTTTTGGACCGCGTGATCACCCCACTGACGCCGCTTGACGAGGCGGCCAAATGTGCCTTGGTGTCGATGGACTCCACCCTGAAATCAAATTTGTCAGTGGGCTTGCCGCTTGACATGGTGGTCTATGAGGCAGACAAACTGGAAAGCGATCGCGTGGTGTGCATCGACGATCAAAACCCCTACTTCAACATGTTGCGTGACAACTGGGGAAAAAAGCTAAGGACCATGTTTGACAGCTTGGAAGACCCCGTCTGGAATGGCGAAGCAACTCCTATTCCACTCAAGCAATCGGGCAAGCACTCACCACTCAAGAAAATTTCGACCCCTGAAGAAAAATTGATTTGATGAACCACATCATTTTTTCGCATGGCAATGGTTTTCCAGCCAGTACCTACCGCAGTTTCACCAATGACTTGAATCGGCGCGGCTTCCAAGTTGCTTCGATTGAAAAGTTTGGCCACGACGCACGTTATCCTGTCACCAGCAACTGGCCGTTTTTGGTCCAAGAGTTGGCGGATTTCGCCAAATTGATTCACTATGAAACTGGCGAAAAGCCTTTTCTCATTGGCCACTCTTTGGGTGGACTACTCAGTTTGATGTGCGCCTCCAGACACCCTCATCTCACTGCCGGCGTGGTACTTTTAGACTCCCCAGTGGTGGGCGGCTGGAAAGCTAGTGCACTTCAGCTTGCCAAAAAAACCAATTGGATTGGCTCAGTCAGCCCGGGCAGAATCAGCAAATCACGCCGTCAACACTGGCCTCACATTGAAGCGGTGATTGAGCACTTTCAGCACAAACGTGCCTTTGCGCATTGGCATCCCGATGCACTCAGAGACTATGCAGAATTTGGAACTGTAGAAGAAAACGGCGAACGTGTTTTGAGCTTTGACAGAGAAGTGGAAACAGCCATCTACAACACCCTGCCCCACAATCTGCCCTCGATGCTCAAGCGCCACCCCTTAAAGTGCGCCGTATCCTTCATTGGTGGCACGCATTCTCGTGAAATGCGTGTGGCGGGGTCTGAATTAACCGACAAGGTTTCCAAAGGCAGAGTGACTTGGCTAGATGGCTCTCACCTGTTCCCCATGGAAAAGCCTACTGCCACAGCTGCCGCCGTGGAGGCCGCTTTGCTGAACATGGGCGCTATTTCAAAATAGCAAGATGGCAACTTAGGGCGCCCAAGAAACCAGCCCGGTCCAGGCTGTGAACAACACCACCAGTCCAAAAGCGATTCGGTACCAAGCAAAAATTTCAAAGCTGTGGTTGGCGATGTACTTCAGCAGCCACCGCACACAAATCCAAGCACTGATGAAGGAAACGACCAAGCCTGTGGCAAACATGGGTACATCTTCAACCGACAAAAGTGCACGCTCTTTGTAAAGGCTGTAGGCCCCTGCACCAATCAGCGTTGGGATGGCCAGGAAAAAGGAAAAATCAGTGGCTGCTTTGCGCGACAAGCCCAGCAGCATTCCACCAATGATGGTGGCACCGCTTCGGCTGGTGCCGGGAATCATAGCCAAGCACTGCACCAATCCCACCATCAAGGCATCGCGTCCGCGCATGTCCTCGACAGCGCGAATTCGGATGGTGGAAGGCGGCCTTCTCTCGGCCCACAAAATAATGAAGCCGCCCACAATGAACGTGGTAGCCACCACCCAAGGTGTGAACAAGTGTTCTTTGATGAGCTTGCCAAACAGCAAACCCAAAATCACGGCAGGAAAAAATCCTATGAAAACATTCAGTACAAAGCGCTGAGCTTCCGCTTGATAAGGCAACGCCTTGACGGTGGCGTAGATTTTTTCCCAGTACACCAAAATGACGGCAAAAATAGCGCCCGTTTGAATGGCGATGTCAAAGACTTTGGCCTTGTCATCGTCAAAGCCAAGCAAGGCACCGGCCAAAATGAGGTGGCCTGTTGACGAGATGGGTAAAAATTCGGTCAAGCCCTCCACCACACCCATGACAGCGGCTTTGGCCAACAACATTAAATCCACCGAGACTCCTTGAAGAACAAGCGATTATCGCTTGTGATTGGCCCTAAAATCGGGCCATGAGCACAGTCAACGTCAAAGCCAATTCCATGGGTACCCCTGAAGATCCTCCAAAGGTGAGCAATTTTTTGCGCCAAATCATCGAATCCGACTTGGCTCATGGCACTTACGCTCAACGCAAGTGGGCCGGCTCGCCGGGCGATGCTGTCCATCATGCCAACGGCAACCCCGACCCTGCCAAAATTCGCACTCGCTTCCCCCCCGAACCCAATGGCTATTTGCACGTGGGCCACGCAAAAAGCATTTGCTTGAACTTTGGCTTGGCTCGCGACTATGGCGGCGTGTGTCACATGCGTTTTGACGACACCAACCCCGAAAAAGAAGACACCGAATACGTCAATTCCATCTTAGACGCCGTGAAATGGCTTGGCTTCAATTGGGATGCCCACGGCACCTCCCACCTCTACCAAGCCAGCGACTACTTTGATTTCATGTACCGCGCAGCTGAGTTTCTGATCCAAGCTGGTTTGGCCTACGTCGACGAACAGTCGGCAGAAGACATGCGCATTCACAGAGGCGACTTCAACACGCCAGGCAAAGACAGCCCGTTTCGTGCACGCACGCCTGCCCAAAATTTAAGCCGCTTTCGCGAAATGCGCGATGGCAAACTGGCCGACGGTGCGGCCGTGTTGCGCGCCAAAATTGACATGGCTTCGCCCAACATCAACATGCGCGACCCGGCCATCTACCGCATTCGAAGGGCCACCCATCACAACACGGGTGATGCATGGTGCATCTACCCGATGTACACCTTTGCGCACCCCATTGAGGATGCCCTCGAGCAAATTACACACAGCATTTGCACGCTTGAATTTGAAGACCAACGTCCCTTTTACGATTGGCTCATGGCTCGCTTGTGCGAATCGCACACGCTCACAGACGGTTCTTTGCTGCCGGCTCTGTTGGCGCACCCAAGCCCTAAACAATATGAATTCGCACGTCTGAACCTCACTTACGTGGTCACCAGCAAACGCAAGTTGGCTCAACTGGTCAATGAAGGCAAAGTGAGTGGTTGGGACGATCCCCGCATGCCCACCATTGTGGGTTTGCGCCGTCGCGGTTACACGCCCGAAAGCCTGCAGCTCTTTGCAGACCGCATTGGCGTGACCAAAAGTGATTCATGGATTGACTACAGCACCCTTGAAGGCTGCTTGCGCGACGACTTAGACCCCAAAGCGGTTCGCGCCATGGCGGTCCTTGACCCTGTTCAACTCACCATCTCCAACTGGGATGAATTGATGGGAGCCGGCACACTCGACAATTGCCACGCCCCTGTTCACCCGCACCACCCCGAGTTGGGGCAGCGCCATTTCAAATTTGGTAAATCACTTTGGATCGAGCGCTCCGACTATGAAGAAACACCTCCCAAAGGCTTCTTTCGCTTGTTCCCTGGCAACAAAGTACGCCTGAAATACGGCCACGTCATTGAATGCACGGGCGCCAACAAAGATGCCAATGGCAAGGTGACAGAAGTTCTGGCGCAGCTCATTCCCGACACCAAAAGCGGCACCCCCGGCTCTGACAGCGTGAAGGTCAAAGGGGTGATGACGTGGGTGGCCCAAGCCGATGCCGTTGCCGCCGAGGTCCGTTTGTACGACCGCTTGTTCAATGAGGCCAATCCCGATGCGGGCGGTAAAGACTTTTTGAGCTGCCTCAACCCAGACAGCCTCAAAGTGATTCAAGCTTATGTCGAACCTGCGTTGGCCCGCAGTTCACCAGACGCTAAGTTTCAATTTGAGCGACATGGTTACTTTGTGGCAGACCGCTTAGATTACGCTTGCGAGAAGCCCGTTTTCAATCGATGCACGGGCTTGAAAGACACGTGGAGCAAGTGAACTGGCGTCCAAATGCCCTAGCTTGTCGTTCGGCTTTAGCTTGCCATGCTGCCCATGCTGGCAATGTACAAACCTACCGTGCAAATCACACCCACAAGCCAAGCCAATGAACGCAACTTGTCTTGATCGCTGATGTACAAAGCGACATAGGCCACTCGGGCTGCCACAAACAGACTTGCATACATGTCAATTTCTTCTTGTGGCACCTCGGTGTAAAAAGCCAACAAAACACCGACCGCATAGATGGGGAACGCCTCAAAGCAATTTCCTTGGGCCGCATTGGCTCGTGCCCGATACCCCGTCTGCCTAGCCAACCATTCGCGAGGGTTGTGGTTGTCGTAGTTCTTTTGGCCCGCCTTGGCGATACCCGCACAAATCCAAGGCATGGCGCCAGTCAACAAAAGGGATGCAATGACCAAATTCATAGATTTCTTTCCAACATAAAACAATTTTCACTGAACCATTCTAGGCGCAGCGCAACCAAACCCAGTCTGCTCACTTAGAATTTGGGGTCTAAACGGTTCCGCACAGGAAATATCCATGTCTTTGCATTCAATTCGCGTTTCTCTGCTGGCCTTGGCTTCCGCCATGATTTTACTGGCTTGTGGTGGTAGCTCCTCCTCAGCGCCTCCGCCACCTGAGGGAGGCCTGTCTGTGGTGGTTGGCGAAAGTCAGATCACACTGAGTTGGAAAGAAACGCCTGGCGTGGAGTATTGGATTTTTTCAGCACCCAATCAACCGACACTCAGCTTGAGCAATTGGCTGGCTTCAACGGGATCTTCGTACAGTTTGAATGTGAAGTCTCCTTTTGTGGTGTCTGGCTTGACCAACGGCACGCCCTACTCCTTTTTCATCACTGGACGTACCAACAAAGGTGCCGGCGGTGATGCCAGCCCTACTGTCATTGCCACGCCTCGTCTGGCGGGAGCTGAATGGGCAACGGGTGCCAATGTCAACACAGGCAATCAAACAGGCTTGAGCTTTGGCAGCTACATCGAAGCTGCAACCAACACCATCCAATATGCGTATTTGGCCGTTGGCAACGGAGGCCGCATGTTCAAGGCTTCCACCATTGACAAATGGACTGCCATCACACCTTCCCTGACCACCAACCTCAACAGTGCCACTTTTGCTTTTGCCAAGTTCATGGCTGCGGGCGATGCTGGCCAAATCATTTACAGCTCAGACACCCTGACATGGACCCAAGCCACCAGCGGCACAATCCAAAATCTGAATGCCATTGAAACCAATGGCACTTTGGCCGTTGCTGTGGGCAACAATGGCACCATCATCACCAGCAAAGACGGCATCGCATGGACAGCGGCAACCACCGTGCCAACCACGGCCCATTTGTATGGTGTGAAGGCCACAGTTTCGGGCACTTGGATCGCAGTCGGTGCAAATGGCAGTATTTTGACCAGCAGTGATGGCGCTATTTGGACAGCTCAAACATCGAATTCTTCAGCTGATTTGAAAGCGGCCGGCGCCTTGACAAGCATCGTCAACAACGCCACCGCTTACACCTATGTGGTGATTGGCGCCAATGGCACCGTTTTAAGCAGTACGGATGCCATCACTTGGACAAGCAGAAGTGCCGGCACCCTGGTCAACTTGAACCATCTTTCATCAGGCAATCAGTTCGTGGCTGTTGGCGCCAATGGCACCATTCTGACAAGTATCGATGGCATCGCTTGGACGCCTCAAGCAAGCAAGACCAACACAGAACTGAGAACCATTTTGAGAGCCGAAAATCAACTGATCGTTGTGGACAGTTTAGGAAATATTTTCAACTCTAAATAACACTCAGAAAAGGCCTCCAGTTGGAGGCCTTTTCAATTCAAGAAACTTTAGCCTTCAATGTGCAGTTCTTGAATTTTTCGGGTGATGGTATTTCGGCCAATGCCTAGCTTCACGGCTGCTTCAATTCGACGTCCGCGCGTGGTGGCTAACGCTGCTTGAATCAGCAATGACTCAAAGCGCCGTGTCAAAACATCCCACACATCCTGTCTGTCGGTACCTAGAAGTTGAAGAGCTTCCACCTCCAATGCACTTTCCCAACCTGCATGCGCACCCAAATTAACCAGCGTGCTGCTGGCACTTGAAGAATTGACGACTGCGCCAACTTGTTGAAGTGGTGTGTCGGCGACCTCGAGTGCAGGCGCATTCAAAGGCAACTTTGCACTGACAGGTAACAACACATCGGGTGGCAAATCTTTGGCTTCAATCATTTGCGCAGGCGCCATGACGGTGAGCCAATGACAGATGTTCTCCAATTGGCGAACATTGCCTGGAAAATGAAATTGGCTCAAAATTTCGAGAGCCTGTTCTGAAATACGCTTGGGCTCCACGCCCAGTTGCTGAGCGCTTTGCAACAGGAAATGCTTGGTCAAAACCTGCACATCTTCTTTGCGCTCGCGCAAAGCTGGCAAGCGCAAACGAATCACATTCAAGCGATGAAACAAGTCTTCACGGAACACACCTTCCTTGACACGTTGTTCCAAATCTTGATGGGTTGCCGCAATGACTCGGACGTTGGCCTTGACCGCACTGTGACCACCCACTCTGTAAAAGTGACCATCTGACAAAACGCGCAACAAGCGTGTCTGAAGATCAAAAGGCATGTCGCCAATTTCATCTAAAAACAGGGTTCCGCCTTCCGCTTGTTCAAATCTGCCACGGCGGGATGTTTGCGCGCCAGTGAAAGCACCTCGCTCATGGCCAAAGAGTTCACTTTCCAACAAGTCTTTGGGAATGGCTGCCGTGTTGATGGCAACGAAGGGCCCACTTGCTCTTGGCGAATGTTTGTGCAGTGCGCGTGCAACCAGTTCTTTGCCCGACCCAGACTCACCCGTGATCATGACCGTCACATTGCTTTGTGACAATCGGCCAATGGCTCTGAACACATCTTGCATAGCGGGCGCTTGGCCAAGCATCTCTGGCGTGTCTGCCATGAGCTCCTCTGCCACTTCCTCTCGCTGACTTTCTTCAAGCGCACGCCGAATCAGTTCAATGGCTTTGGGCAAGTCAAAAGGTTTGGGCAGGTATTCAAATGCACCATTTTGAAATGCAGAAACAGCACTGTCCAAATCAGAAAATGCGGTCATGATGATGACCGGCAAAGCGGGCAATTGCTGCTTGACTTGGGTCAACAGATCGAGGCCTGAGCCACCCGGCATGCGAATGTCACTGACCAAAACCTGCGGGCCATCACTGCCATCCTCAGAGGCCAAAGCGACCAGAACTTCACGCGGATTGGTAAAACTTCGAGTACTCAAGCCTTCCCGAAGGAGAGCCTTCTCTAAGACGAATCGGATGGATTGGTCATCGTCTACGATCCAGATAGGCTTCATGTGACTTAACTTTCTCTAAGTGAATGCACCGCCTGCAATCAGGTTAGGGCAAGGGAATCAAAATTTTGAAATCTGTTCGGCCTGGCACACTCTCACACTCAATCATCCCGTGGTGTTGCTGAACAAAGGTTTGAGCCAAAGTGAGGCCTAAACCAGAGCCACCCTCCCTTCCAGAAATCAATGGGAAGAAAATTCGGTCCTTGATCGAGTCTGGAACACCAGGCCCGTTGTCAATGACATGCAATTCCAATGCCAGTCGATAACGCTGCTTGCCAAAAGTCACTTGTCGGGTAATTCGCGTCTTGAAAGTCAACTGTGCATCGCCCTCGGTCACTCTCTCAGACAAAGCCAAAGCCGCGTTATGTGCAATGTTCAAGACGGCCTGAATGAGTTGCTCCCTGTCGCCTCTGAATTCAGGGATAGAAATGTCATAGTCTCGTATGACGCGCAAACCTTTTGGAAACTCAGCCACAATGAGTGAGCGCACTCTCTCACACACTTCATGGATATTCACATCGCCCACCATGTGAGGACGGCGATGGGGTGCCAACAGCCTGTCTACCAAGGTCTGCAAACGATCTGCTTCGCGAATGATGACCTGGGTGTATTCAGTCAGCTCTTTAGAAACCAAATCCATTTCGAGCAATTGCGCTGCACCTCGAATGCCGCCTAAAGGATTTTTGATTTCATGCGCCAAATTTCGAATGAGCTCCTTGTTGGCATGCGCCTGGTCCATGAGTCGCTCTTCCCTATCCTGCCGAGTTTGTTGCTGAATTGGCAACAACTCAATGATGACTTGACCCGACTGATCCGATTGCGCCACAATGACATGAACTGGCAGCACCTCATCAGGCTTGATGCGAAGCAATTCGGCGTCGTACCGCAGAGCCGCAAATTCGTTGGCCTTCGCTCCTGTCAACGCATGAACAAGCGGCTGCGAATCGGCAAAGTAATTCAAAAAGGACTGACCCTCTAAGCTCCTGCGCGATTGGCCAATCACATCCTCCAACTCTGAATTGACAAAAACAACGGTGCCGTTGCTTTCCAAGACAGCAATCGGTGTTGCCAGCCAATCAAATGCTTGATACCTTTGATTGCCAGAGGCATCCACTGAATTCAGACGACGCCCAGCCGACCCCACCTGCGGCTCTGAACTCTGCTTGAGATGCGGTGTTGGATGCGTCATTTGAATTTCATTGTGTTTTGACCGTGGCCAAGTTGGGGGCGTAACGTGCCATCTCTCTGTTCAGGGCCAGCATGTCTCGCGCCATGCGCTCAATTTGAACTTGCATCTCTGCTGTGCGACGTTTGTATTGAGGGTGTTGCAATGTTTCACCTGACATCAAGGCGGGTTGCCCACCATTGAAATTTCGCACCATTTCTGCGTATCGCTCGCTTAATTTTTGCCACTCGTCCTCCAAAATGGTGCGGGCTTGTACATTCCGCTGCGAATTCTCTGGCGTGGCTATGGGTGAGTTCACCTGCCTCTCAACGGCACTGACAGGCCCTGAGCTCATTGGCTTTGCTGGTTGGCCATTTTGAACTCGCGTTCCCTCTATTTGCGTAGGACTTGAGATGAGAAGCTTTTGACACTGCGAGGGATCTGCAGGCTGATTGGTAATTTCTTGGCCGCACTTGTAGACAGCTTGTTGAGCCGCAGCCAAACCAACGCTGATAGACATTCCGATGAGCATCCATTGCCAAGTCGATTTCATCAAGTGCAAACCTACAGCCATGTTTCAATGTTCTTTCCAGAATCAAAAAAGGACGGCCTGAGCCGTCCTTTTCGGGTAGGGCTCAGGTGCCCATACTCTCTGCAAATTACAGGGAGTAGTACATCTCGTATTCGATGGGGTGCACGGCCTGACGGAAGCGTGTGACTTCACCCATTTTCAATTCAATGTAAGCGTCGATCATAGAGTCTGTGAACACGCCACCTTTTGTGAGGAAGGCACGGTCTTTGTCCAAATACTCAAGCGCTTGATCCAAGCTGTGGCAAACGGTTGGCACCAATGCATCTTCTTCGGGAGGCAAATGGTACAAATCTTTGGTAGCAGCTTCGCCGGGATGGATTTTGTTTTCCACGCCGTCCAAACCAGCCATCATCAGTGCAGAGAAGCACAGGTAGGGGTTGGCCATTGGATCTGGGAAGCGCGCTTCAATGCGGCGACCTTTGTCAGAAGCAACGTGAGGAATACGGATAGAAGCAGAACGGTTGCGGCTGGAGTAAGCCAACTTCACAGGCGCTTCAAAACCAGGCACCAAGCGCTTGTAGCTGTTGGTGGTTGGGTTGGTGATGGCGTTCAGGGCACGGGCGTGCTTGATGATGCCGCCGATGTAATAAAGAGCGTAGTCTGACAAACCTGCATAGCCATTGCCAGCGAACAAGTTCTTGCCGTCTTTCCAGATGGACTGGTGAACGTGCATGCCGGAACCGTTGTCACCGACCAAAGGCTTGGGCATGAAAGTAGCGGTTTTGCCGTAGGCGTTGGCCACGTTCCAAACCACGTACTTCAATGTTTGAGTCCAGTCAGCGCGCTGCACCAAGGTGCTAAAGCGTGTACCGATTTCGTTTTGACCTGCGCCAGCCACTTCGTGGTGGAACACTTCAACAGGAATGCCCATGCCTTCAAGAATCAATGACATCTCAGCGCGCATGTCTTGTGTGCTGTCAACGGGAGGAACTGGGAAGTAACCACCTTTGACGGTAGGACGGTGACCGCGGTTGCCGCCTTCCATTTTGGTACCGGTGTTCCAGGGTGCTTCGTAATCGTCGATCTTGAAGAACGTACCGGACATGTCGCTGCCAAAACGAACGTCGTCGAACAAGAAGAATTCTGGCTCGGGTCCGAAGTAAGCGGTATCACCCAAACCGGAAGCCTTCAGATAGGCTTCAGCGCGCTTGGCGATAGAACGGGGGTCACGGTCGTAGGCTTTGCCATCACCGGGTTCCAAAACGTCGCAACCCAAGATCAAGGTTGTTTCTTCAAAGAAGGGGTCGATGTTGGCCGTCATGGGATCGGGCATCAACAACATGTCGGAGGCTTCGATGCCTTTCCAACCAGCGATAGAAGAACCATCAAACGCGTGGCCGTCGGTAAACTTGTCTTCGTCAAAATGGGAGATAGGCACTGAAACGTGCTGCTCTTTGCCACGGGTATCGGTGAATCGGAAGTCAACAAACTTAACTTCGTTGTCTTTCACCATCTTCATCACGTCTGCGACGGTCTTTGCCATCAAATTCTCCTAAGGATGGGTGTTGATAATTGGTTCTTCGGGAATGCAGTTTTTATGCCAAGAAAAGCAGTGCGCTGAAATTACCTAAGAACGCTATTGTGCCCTGAGGACAACACGGCTCTGACGACCCATTTGGGAATATTTAGCGCCAAAATGACGCACCAAAAATAATCACAATTGCACTATTATAGTGCAATATACATTAACGCACCATTTCAGGGCCGAATTGAAGTGAAAAAGCTTTCAAGCCATCCTTCAAGGCCAGAAATGCACTCTCAACATCATTCTCAGATCCCTTGACGCCCAGTTCGATGTGCTTGCCCCATTGGGGGTGATCCACACTGGGAAGGCTGAAAACTTTGATGCCCGCATGAAGCGATTCAATGCTTTCCATCAACGGCGTGAGGCTAGCTTCCATGGCGCCAAACACAATGACTGACTTTTCAATGCGCTTGGGTGCTTTGCCCCAAGTCTGGCAATAAGCATCCAACTTGTCTTGCATCATGGGCCAGGCCATGACCGGAAAGCCAGGCACAAAGTGCACCATGCCTTGCCCAGTCGCTTGGCAAGTGAAGCCAGGAATTTTGTTGTAAGGGTTGTGAATAATTTGGGCGCCCTGAGGAAACATGCCCATGTTCAGGCGGTGCACGTTGTCGTCACGATCGGGTTCATAAGGAAGTCCCTGCTCTTTGGCCACATCACGCATGCGCTCCTGGATGAGTGCCTTGGCTTGTTCCTGCAAAACCAAGGGCAGGCCCAATGCCTTGGCAGCACATTGGCGAGTGTGGTCATCTGGGGTTGCACCAATGCCGCCGCAAGAAAAAACCACATCACCTGAAGCGAAGGCTCTGGCTAAAACCTGTGTAATTCGCTCGGGCGAATCACCCACGTATTCCGCCCAAGCAAGCTGAAGACCTCGCTCATTGAGCAACTCGATGAATTTGGGCAAGTGCTTGTCGGTTCTTTTGCCGGACAAAATTTCATCGCCAATGATGATGATGCCAATAGAAGGAGGTGTTGGCTGAAATGCTGCGTTCATGTCTAAGCGGGTGTTGTTTGTTGTGTTTGTGAATCAGGTTCTCAAGACTTTAGACTCAACATCAATCGCTTCACGATCTACTGACTCAGGACCGGATTGAAAAGACGCAGGCTCAGATCTTAAGTCACTCAAGGCTGCCAATAAAAAGTGCACGTACCAAAGTGCAGAAAAGACAAACACAAGGGTGTAAATCCAAACTGCGACGGGAATGAGAATCACGAAGGCTGCAGCAAACACTGCACCCGAAGCCCACACCAAACTGGGTGCGGCGCCCATGGCCCCTGTGATCACACCCATGCCCAGCAATGGGAATCGATAGCGCCGCATGAGCTCAACCCGCTCTTGTTTTGAGGCGTGCTCGGCCAAAACGTCGTATGTCATGACCCTGTAGGTGAGCCAACCCCAAATCAATGCAGGCAACAACATGGCCAAGGGTGGCACCCACCAAAGTGGCAAAGTGAGAATCAAAGCGCCCATGGCCAAAATGACCGACATCAATGTCCAGACAAGACCTTGCCAGATTGAACCGCCGCGCTTGAGGGCCAATTGCGGAAAGCGCCTAGAGCCCACCATACTGACCAAGGCTGGCGTCATCATCAGGGAGACCGCCAACAGCGACATGATCATGACAACCGGAGTCACCGCCACAATAATCACCAATGGCGCTATCACCGCCTTCAAGTTCAGAAGACCCATGCGTTCTAGCCAGGTTGAACCCCAACCTAGGACTGGGCTCAGCTCCATCCACGTGCGCACAGAACTGACCGCGTGATCCCAATACAAAGCCCCCAGACCCGTCACAATGACGGCCATCAAAATGAGTGGCAACAGGGAAAGCAAAACCACCTTGGGGTGAAGGCAATACGCCAAGGCTCGCCAAAATGAATCGATCATTTGCTTCAAGATACGCCGTCCTTGGCCAAGAAACGTTTCAAGCCCAATTTTTGTTGCATCCAAAAACCTTGCCCGTAATCACGCCCTTCTTCAACTTGATCGCGTACGCCTGTTGGGTCGTAGCGGTTTGAGAAATCTGCCGTTTTGAAGAGCATGTCCCACCATGGAAACAGAACGCCAAAGTTGTGTCCGCCCAAGGTCTTTCGGCCGGCTGACTCGTGGCCTATCCCAATGGCGTGGTGCAAACGATGAAACCTGGGACTGACCAACAAACGATCTCCCAACCAACCAAAACTGCACCTGAAATTGGCGTGCTGAAAACTTTCACTCAGTTGGCTCAATGCCACCAGGGCCACAAATTGACCAGGGCCCACGCCAATCAGTTTGGCCACCACCGACAACACAAGCGCAGTCATGACGTCATCTAAAAGGTGATTGCGGTTGTCGGTCCAAAGCGTCATTTGGCGTTGCGAGTGATGCAAAGCATGCAGCGCCCACCACCTGTTGAATTGGTGTTGACCCCGATGAATGAGGTAGTTCACAAAATCAAAAACAACGAGGTAAATTAAAAAACTAACCCATGCAATATCGGTGATACCTGGCCAGACAGCATCAATGTTGAATGTCGGAAAGCCTTGGACGCGCAACAGGCCAAAGACCGTTTCGACCGCATTCTCAAATGTGAAAAACATCAGCAGTTTGAACAGGCCCAAACGGTGAATGAAGGTGTAAATGACGTCGACTTTGACTGCCATTGGCTCAGTGACGGGTTCAACGGGTCGCCATTTTTCAAGAGGAGAAATGACAAGCATCAAAAAGACGATTTGAAGCATGCCAACCAACAACCATCCGGTTCCCTCAAAGGCGACGTCAAGCAGATTGCCTGCCCCCATCGCAAAGGCCATGGGCAGAATCAGACTTTCAAACAGCAGTGTTTGCATCCCAGCAAACGCATCCGTCAACCATTCAATCAAGGATGTGAACATGACCAAAAGCATCCATCAGTTGCAACATATCTTCGTTTCAGGGAACCGTAGAGAGCAGTTTCGAATATTGTGGGTGTTGCCGCAACTTGGCAAAGCAAAAACCTTTTTCTTTCAGGCCCACAATAAGCGGCTCTAGCACCGCTGGCGCCCAGGGGTCTTGGCGCGACCAAATGCCCAAATGGGCCATCAAAATATCACCTGTTTTGATTGACTGGAGTGAAGTTTGAAGGAGTTTGGCATTGCTGTAGGTTTGGCTAGACAATTCATCCCCCAAAAAACCAGAGGGTGACCAACCAACATGAGTGAAACCACAATGACTTGCAGCCTTCAAGAGGGCCGGGGAGGTTTTGCCGCCGGGCGCTCGAAACAGGGGCAAGCTGGCTCGACCCGTCATGGCTTCTAGTCGCTGCGCAGCCTTTTTCAAGTTGGCGCAATAGTCTTCTGCACCCCAGATTAAGTTTTGGTCTTTTTGGTCACCTGCACTGGGACGGATTTTGAATTTGTTCGCATCCAAGTCGGCACGCCAATACGCATGATCAAACGTGTGACTGGCAAAGTCATGGCCCTCAGCAGCCCTCTCTTTCCACCAGGCCGACCAGAACTGGCCTAAGCTTCCATCACCCTCTTTTGTTTTTTCATTGGCACCAAAAAAGGTGACTGGCACTTGGTGCTTTCGAAGCACATCGGCAATGAGGGGCGCAACGCCCATGTGACCGGTATCGAACGTCAGGTAAAGAGGTTTTTGACATTGCGGCCCTGATTTTTGAGTTTCAGCCGCCGAGGAAAAAGAGGGTGCAAGGATCGAACAGGTTGTCAGAAAAACCCGAGGCAAAAGCTTGTTCAAAGTGTCATTGGCGAGGCGCATGGTCCAAAGTCCAAACCCCATGAGGTGACTTACCCACCTTGATTTGACGCACCACTTGGCGGGTGGTCATGTCAATCACACTTAATTTTTGAGCCCAACGCGAAGCCAGCAAAATGGTTTTACCGTCAGAGGTAATGTCCATGCAATCGGGTCCTGAGGGGCCAGGATATTGATCAACCACGGTGAAGTTTTTGTAATCTATTTTGCTGATGTTATTGGCTACGCGATTGCTCACCAACACATGCTGCTTGTCGCCAACGGCTCTGAAAGCGTGGGCACCCTTACCGGTTTTCAAATGCTTTACTTTTTTGGCGGGGCCATTGCCAGAGACGTCGAAAATCTCCACGCCATCACCACCTGTCAAACCAACGAGTAAAAATTTGTCGTCAGGTGTGCCAAACACATCGGCGGGCATAGGACCTGTTTTGACTCGCCATTTGATGGTTTGCGTGGCCAAATCAATGGCGACCAGTTCATTGCTGTCTTGCATGGTGGTCCAGACCGTGGTGCTCTTGCTGTCAATCCACAAGTGGCTTGGCGTTTTTGAAGACAAGATGCGCTTGACCAAGGTGGGGTTTTGACCATCCCACTTGTAAATGTCAATGTGATTGAGCCGATTGGCAACAGTCACAAACCACTTCATGTCGGGCGAAAATCGAAGATGATAAGGATCCAGAATGCCTGGAATGACGCGCTGAACCTCAGCTGTTCGGGGATCGATGAACGTCAGGGAGTCTGAGAGGGCATTGGCAACAATAACTGACTTTTCATCAGGCGTCAGGTACAAGTGATGAGGCTCCTTGCCTGTTGGAATTCTCTTGGTTTCGGTCCAACTGACCGGATCAATCACACTGACGTTGCCGTCAAGCGAGTTCAACACAAAAATGGGGGCTGGGGCTTGCGCAACAGGTACTGGCGGTGCAGGCTGAGGATTAGAGGACATCGCCGATGCCAAGCCGAAAAATGCCAAGCCCATTGTGAAAGTCAGTGCTCGAAAGATCATGCCGTAAGTGTAATGGGGTATTGAGACTTCGATCGAAAACACATTGTCAAAATTCCAACATTTGCAACGTTCTGGTGTCAAAATTCAAAGCATGACAATGCCTATGCTGCTCTCTGTGTTGGGCGTCCAATTGGAAGTGCAACACATCCCCTTGACCGAATCCAGCCATTCAGGGGAAAAAAAGCCCGTCTGCGTTTTCCTGCATGAAGGCCTGGGCAGTGTGGCCCTTTGGAAAGATTGGCCCACTCAAGTTTGCCAAAGCTTGGGGTGCGAAGGATGGGTTTATTCCCGCCAGGGCTATGGCCAATCCGAAGGCATTACCGACGTTCGAGGCCAAGGTCGCTTGAATGCCCATTACATGCACCGAGAAGCTTTAGAAGTTTTACCGGCTTTGTTATCAGAACTTCGTGTCACCAAACCTCTCCTGATTGGCCACTCAGACGGCGCCACCATTTCACTCATTCATGCAAGCCAGTATCCTGTGTCTGGCTGCGTAGTCTTGGCGCCTCACGTGATGGTGGAAGACATCTCTTTGAGTGCCATCACTCAAGCGCGTGACAACTTCGAGAAACTCAAGCCTCGCTTGGCCCCTTTTCACAAAGATGTTGATGTGGCTTTCTGGCAATGGAACGATGTCTGGTTGAGCCAAGCTTTTCGTGACTTTGACATTCGCCCCCTGCTCCACCTGATTCAATCGCCCTTACTGGCCATTCAAGGACTTGACGATGCTTACGGAACCCTCTTGCAGATCGATGAGATTGCTGTGCATGCACCTCAAACGCAGTTGGTCAAATTAGAAAACTGTGGGCACAGCCCTCACAAAGACAGACCCGAAGAAGTGCTTCAGGCTTTGAAATACTTTTCAAGTTCGCTGGGCAAAATCCAACGCCACTGACCTGGCGCCAAATCTTCGGGCAATTGCAAATTGCCAATGGCACTGCGGTGCAACCCTTCCACCCGATTGCCCACCGCCGCCAACATGCGCTTGACTTGGTGGTACTTGCCTTCGGTGAGTGTGAGTTTCAAATGGGTTTCTGATACTTTTTCACAAGCTGCCGCCTTCACAAGTTGAGGGCTGTCGTCTAACACCACCCCTGCCAATAATTTTTCAACTTGCTGCTCGGTGATCTCATGCTTGGTGGTGACTTCATACACCTTGGGCATGTGGTGCTTGGGCGAGCTCATGCGGTGAATGAACTTGCCGTCATCGGTGAGCAAGAGCAAACCCGTGGTGTCTTGGTCTAACCTGCCTACGGCCTGAACGCCCTGCACGGCTGCTTTTTGTGGCCGCAGCCTTAAAGGCGATGGCAACAGGGTGTAGATGCTGGGCCAAGTAGACGGTTTTTGCGAACACTCTGTGCCAGTGGGTTTGTGCAGCATGAGATATGCACGATCAAAGTACGGCCACTCCGTGCCCTGCACTTTGAACTTGAGGTTTTCGGGGTCGAAGAAAACGCCAGGGTCTTCTTGCGCCTCGCCATTGACACTGACGTAGCCCTGCTGCACCAAGCCCGCACAAACGCGGCGAGTGCCAAAACCTTGGCTGAAGAGGATGTCCTCTAAGCGCATGGGTTTCATCACACGTCTCCGCGCTGCATTCAGACTTGCGTGCGCAAAGAATTACTTCAAAGCTTTGAAGCGCACACGCTTCGGCTTGGCACCCTCTTCGCCCAAGCGTTTTTTCTTGTCGGCTTCGTACTCTTGGTAGTTGCCATCGAAGAACACCCATTGGCTATCGCCTTCCGCGGCCAAGATGTGCGTTGCAATACGGTCCAAGAACCAACGATCGTGACTGATCACCATGACAGAACCCGCAAACTCCAGCAAGGCATCTTCCAAGGCGCGCAATGTTTCCACATCCAAGTCGTTGGAGGGTTCATCCAACAGCAACACGTTGCCGCCTTCAATCAGTGTTTTGGCCAAATGCAAACGGCCGCGTTCACCACCAGACAACATGCCGACTTTCTTTTGCTGATCGCCACCATTGAAGTTGAAGCGGCCGCAATAAGCACGGCTTGGCATTTGGAATTTGCCCACGGTCATGATGTCGAGGCCCCCCGACACATCTTCCCAAACGGTTTTTTCGTTGGACAGGTCGTCGCGGTTTTGATCGACAAAAGCCATCTTGACGGTTTGACCCACTTTGATGGTGCCGCTGTCTGGCTGCTCTTTGCCTGCAATCAGTTTGAACAAAGTCGATTTACCGGCACCGTTCGGACCAATGATGCCCACGATGGCGCCAGCGGGTACTTTGAAGCTGAGGTTGTCAATCAGCAAACGATCGCCGAAGGACTTGCTGACGTTGGTGAATTCAAACACCTCATTGCCCAAACGCTCAGCCACTGGGATGAAAATTTCTTGAGTTTCATTGCGTTTTTGGTAGTCGTAATCGCTCAACTCTTCGAAGCGGGCCAAACGCGCCTTGCTCTTGGCTTGACGTCCTTTGGGGTTGGAACGGGCCCATTCCAGTTCCTTTTTCATGGCCTTGGTGCGAGCGTCTTCGGTGCGTTGCTCTTGTTCCAAGCGGGCTTCTTTTTGCTCCAGCCAAGTGGAGTAGTTGCCTTTGTAGGGAATGCCGTGGCCACGGTCGAGTTCCAAAATCCATTCGGCGGCGTTGTCCAAGAAATAGCGATCGTGGGTAATGGCCACCACGGTGCCGGGGAAACGCTGCAAGAACAACTCCAGCCAATCGACACTCTCTGCATCCAAGTGGTTGGTGGGCTCGTCAAGCAACAACATGTCGGGTCGGCTAAGCAACAAGCGGCACAAAGCGACGCGGCGTTTTTCACCACCAGAAAGTTTGCCAATGACAGCATCCCATGGGGGCAAACGCAAAGCATCGGCTGCAATTTCGAGTTGGTGATCGGAGGCATCGCCCGCTGTGGAAATAATGGCTTCCAGTTTGGCTTGCTCGGCTGCGAGCGCATCAAAATCGGCGTCTTCTTCAGCATAGGCGGCATAGACTTCTTCGAGTCGAGCTTGCGCGGCCTTCACTTCACCCATGCCACCTTCAACCGCTTCACGCACGGTTTCGTCGGGGTTCATTTGGGGCTCTTGGGGCAGATAGCCAATTTTCAGGCCCGCCATGGGAATGGCTTCACCTTCGATTTCTTTGTCGATGCCCGCCATGATTTTGAGCAACGTAGATTTGCCAGAACCATTCAAACCTAAAACGCCAATTTTGGCGCCGGGAAAAAAGCTGAGGGAGATGTCTTTGAGAATGTGACGCTTCGGCGGCACGATCTTGCCGACGCGGTTCATGGAAAAAACGTATTGGGCCATGGCTGGGATGCTCTTCAAAAAGGGCGGGAAAGACATTTTTCCCGAACCTGTGATTATCCCTGTCTTTGAGGACGCCTTCTACTCTCTCAGACCCTGAAATATTTCAATTTACAAGACTCGATCGCCCGATTTGCCGCTTCGACTCGAAAATTGGACCCAAGCGTCTTGGATTTCTAGGCCAATTCGGGCAGAACGTCCGCCGTAAACCTGTGTTTTGAGCCATTCCGCTTCCAAATCCAAAGCTTCAGCCGATTTCACGGCTGTGTACCAAACTCGGGCTTCCGCATCCCATCTGTAGCCACGGGCTTTGAGTTTGTCTTTGGTTTCGAAGGGTGACCCGAAAGCCTTCACGATGGTTCGAGCGTTTTCTGCAGATTTGAACAGTTGCTGCAAGCCGGTCAAAGGCTTGCTCTCGGAAGATGCCTTTAAGGGTGAGGACAACACCCTGAGCAGCGCGTGGCAGTCTATTTGTGCTCGGTGTGCATCGTAGAACCAACCAAGTTCGCTGCACAGAAACTCCAACTTGGCCGAGCCCAAGCCCTCGGCTTTCCAGTCAATACCCGCAAAGGAGCAGGCCCAAGCTTTGTGTTCAAAAACCTCTAAGCGGTTTTCAACAAAGGGCCGGTCAAAGCCGGCGTTGTGCGCCACGATCAAGTCGGCCCGGGCCACCATGTCTTTGATTTTGGCTTCGTTGAGCTTTTGACCCTTGACGTCTTGGCTGCTAATTCCTGTGAGTTTGGTAATTTCAGCTGGAATGGGGCGACCAGGGTCTTCGAAATCCTCGTAGATTTCGACTTCACCTACCGGCTGCCCTGTTTTCACATCCACATCGACGGCCAGCATGGCCAACTCAATGATGCTCTCGGCGCGCCAATCGAGACCTGTGGTTTCAGTGTCTAAGACCAAAATGCGCTTGGTGGGGCCACCCGTGCCAGGACCAAAATTCAAGATCGGAACCAAGCGTCGCTTGACTTTGTAGTCGGGGTGGGCCGCCAGTTGGTCGGCCATGTCTTCAAAATTCATCGGGGTCTCGCTTGATCTTGCAAATGCACTTATTTTGACCGATGAAACAAGACTTCCGCCAAACCGCCGCTGCGAGTGACGCGCCGCACCACCGCGTCGGTCAGCACAGCATGGTTGGGCACCCACCAAGTTAAACGTTTTTTGGCGCGTGTCACGCCGGTGTAAAGCAACTCGCGCGTCAGCACGGGTGCATCGCGATCGGGCAGCACCATGAGCACATGTTCGTACTCGGAGCCTTGCGATTTGTGAACGGTCATGGCCCAAACTGTTTCGACTGCATCTAGGCGCGAAGGCAAAACCCACCTGACGCCGCCTTTGCCATCTGGAAACGCCACGCGCAAGCCATTGGCAGTGGGCAAGCATTGACCGACGTCGCCGTTCATGAGGTTCAAGTGGTAGTCGTTGCGTGTCACCATGACGGGGCGACCTGCAAACCAAGTGTCTTTTGCAGCTTTGGTTTGAATGGGAGTGTTATCGGCCTGCAACAGTCCCAAAGCAGCGGCAATGCTTTCATTCAATGCGTGCACTCCCCAAGGACCCTGGCGCAGCGCACAAAGTACTTGAAACTCGCTAAAGCAATGCAGCAACTGAAGCGCTTTGGTGTTGTCACAGACGGCATTGGCTTGCAGCATGGACTTCAAAGCACCAAGCCAAGAAGACCAGCCAACACGCAAGGCTTTCAATGCCTCTGGATGCAGTTGACCATGAGGTCTTTCACGCCACTCATCTGGCCAGCGTTGAACGGTAGCCTGGTCCTTGGCGCCGTCCAAGCTCGAAAGGCTTAAACCATGCCATTGCGTTTTGACTGCGCTTGAATCACCTGCATTGATCCATTGGGCCCATTGACCAATGGCGCTGTTGGCATCAAAACGGCGGCTCACATGCAGCACAGCCGTTTGTTCTGGCAAGGTATAAGGTTTAGTACAGTCCGCTTGTGTATTTGAGTCAGCTTGTGCGGCACCTTCACACAATTGAGACCACACAGCGCCAGCCTCCACCGATGCCAGCTGGTCTTTGTCGCCCAACAAAATCAACCTCGCTTGTTCAGGCACACACTTCATCAGGCGCGCCATGAGCTCTAGATCGATCATGGATGCTTCGTCGACCACCACCAAGTCGGTGGCCAACAGCTTGACGGGCCTGACCGCGGCATCGGGGTTGTACTGCAAGAGCTGATGCAAGGTAAGGGCTTGCGTGGGAATGCCTTGGGCCCAGCCCTGCGGCAAGCTGGCCAATGCAGACTGAATGGAGGCACTCAAGCGACTGGCCGCTTTGCCCGTGGGCGCCGCCAAATGAATGCGCAAAGTGTTGTGCTTGTCGTTCGATGCGCGTTGCAGCAATGCCAACAAACGAACCACTGTGGTGGTTTTTCCAGTGCCTGGGCCACCGGTGATGAGCGTGAGACCCGAACGCAATGCCTTGGCGCAGGCAATGCGTTGCCAATCGGTCTCAGGGCTTTGCGATCCAAACAATTGGTTGAGCATTTCATCGGAGTCGTGTGGCACTTCAAAGTGATGTGCCACACGCATTTGCATCGATGCTTGAATGCTTTGTTCGGCTTGCCATGCGCGCCGGAGATAGACGCGCTGTGCTGGTCCAGTGTCTTGATAAGACACCACCATGGGCGAATGTTCACCCAAGGCCCAGGGCATGGTTTTGGCAGCCACGGCCCACGGATTGACAGCAGGCGCAAACAAGTCATTGGGAACTACATTGTGATTGGCTGACATCGCTTGATGGACCAGGGCCTTGATTTGGACATCGGTCCAATCTAGCAAATCTGAGGGCTTTTGCCACAAAGCATCCAGGTCTAAGCAGGCGTGGCCTCTGCCCATTTGATGGCTGACCAAGAGCGCCAACAAATCGTGCAATGGCTCAGGCGCGGCTTGATGAGACTTTAAAAACTCAAGCCACGCCCGATCTAAAGCAGTCCAAGGCCAAGCAAGGCCATTGAGCGCTGATTGCGACTCTGATACTTGGGTGTTCGATGGTTCATTGAACATCATGCAATCTCGCCAGAACTGACTGGATGTTGATTGGATTGAAAAGCTTCGTCCAGTTGACGAATCAAATCATAGGGGGGCTTGCTGACATAAACGCCCTGTCCCGCTTGATCAATCCCGCGCAGATAGAGATAGATGGCCCCACCCACGTGTTGCTCGTAGTTGTAATTTTTGAGACGAGACTTTAAGAGTCGATGCAGCGCCAAGATATACAAGGTGTATTGCACCTCGTAGCGGTGACTGAGCATGCTTTGGAGGATGCTATTTTGAGAGTAGTCGGGCAATTTGTTGGACTTGTAATCCAGCACAAAATAGCGGCCCTCGTGTTCAAACACGATATCCATAAAACCCGTGAGCAATCCGTTCAATTGCTGGATTTTCAACGCGGGACGTGTTGCGTGAGGGTGCAGTGAAGCGGAAATGAGGCGATCAATGCTTGCAGTTGAAACACCATGGGTTTTGAACGTGAAGCCCATTTCCGGCCAAGCATTGAGGGCATTGAGTTGCGAAAGACTGAAACAATGTGGATCTGACCCCAATTGTTTGAACTGAGCAGAAGCGCATTCGCGAATGAGTTGGAGGCAGAGGACTTGGTGTTCGGGCTTGAGTTGCAAGCTGTCGGCTTGGGTTTGCCACCAAAGATGCCACCGAATTTTGACATCGGCTGAGATCTCAGATTGGTTTTGCAGCAATGGCCAATCTTCTTTGAGTTGCCATTCAAAGATATCGTGCAACAAGGTACCGTATGCACTGCCTGCGGGGAGTTCGTTGTAGGGGGGCACCTCTGTGGTGGATGACGCAGCACCCATGCCCATGAACAGCTCATCGGGCTGGCTCACATGGTTGTCAATTTGAGAATCTAGCCAACGCTCTTCGCGCGCCAAACCTGAGTCGGCGCTTGGCAAATTGGATTCACTTAAATAACGGGTGAGCGCACTGAAGCTGGCGGTCCAGCCAGCGTTTGGCAATGGACGTGATGGCGATCTTGCAGGTGTTGCGGCCTCTGAATGGACTGACATAACAGGCACAAATACTTGCGCATCGGCCTGCGGTGCATTGATCACCGCGATGTCTTTGCATGCTGCCCATGTCTTGAGTTTTTCAGACAAGTCATCTGCGGTCTTGCGCTGCATCAAAACGCTGATGGCACTTTGCGGCTGCGTCCCTTTGCTCTTGAAATCTTTTTGGCGATTGGCCACACCCATCCACAAGGCCTGCTGGGCGCGCGTGAGGGCCACGTACATCAACCGAATGTCTTCTTGCAGTCGCTCTTCTGGCGTTCGCAAAGTTTCGTCTTTATCCTCTCTGAAATTGGAAACAAAGGGCAAAAACACCAAAGGATATTGCAAGCCTTTGGCCTTGTGAAAGGTAATGACCTGCACCAGTTCAGCATCGGTTTCTAGACGCATTTGCGCCGCCTCGCCTTGCGCCTGGGGGTTGGCCAACTGATCGGACAAAAACCTCAGCAAAGCCGTCTCACCTTGCAAACTCTGGCTGGCCGATTGCAACAACTCGCCCAGATGCAGCAAGTTGGTCAAACGCCTTTCAGCGTTGTCGCCCTGCGCGTACATGCGGGCACCAATGTCTTGCTCGTGCAGCAATTTGTAAAGCATGGGCAAAAATCCTTGGCGCTGCCAAGTCTGGTGCCAAGCATTGAAGCGCTCTACCCAATTGTCCCAAGCCTCTTCTGCGTGAATGGCATGTTCAATTTCAGCCAAGCTAAGGCACAAGCTGCGGGTGGTGATGGCCGCGCGCAACAGCTTGGCGTTGCGAGCCTGCAAAACCGCTTCCAGAATGCACGCCAGATCAAGCGCTTCGCGCGTGGCATAGACACTTTCTCGGTCAGACAAGTAAACGCTTCGAACACTCCGTTCGGCCAAGGCTTGTCGAATTTTCTTGGCTTCTTGTCCATCTCTGACCAACACCGCCATTTGTCCTGGTTGTGCCACTTTTTGGTTGAGCAAGGCCACCATGTGAGTGGCACAGATGGATGCCATGGCGTCGGTGTAGTGTTTGCCACTGAGAGGCTTTGGTGAGTCCAAATGCCAAACTGTGAGCGCGGGAATGGGTTGGCCATCGGCACGCCGTAGACTTTCAGCTTTGGGTGGCACAGGTGTTTGCACGCCCTCAAACGGTACTTCGCCAAAGGGGGTCTGCGCTTTCTCAAACACATGGTTGACAGCATTCACCAACTCTGAACTTGAACGATGATTTTCCGTGAGCGTCCAAATGGCATCAGCAGCGTGTCGTGCGCTCAAGTAGGTGGGCAAGTCGGCACCGCGAAAACTGTAAATGGCCTGCTTGGGATCGCCAATCATTAAAAAAGCGCTGGCCGGCTGCTGAGTTTCTATGTTTGGATGCGTACCCATGCCTGCACCATAAATACTGGCCAAAGATTCATATTGCCAGGGATCTGTGTCTTGAAATTCATCCACCAGGGCGACTGGGAATTGCGTCCGAATGATTTGAGGCAATCGGCTACCGGGTGAGTGAAGGGCTGCATGGAGCCTTTGCAGCAAATCAGAAAAATCAAAACTGGCCAGACTTCTTTTGGTCTGTGCATAGGCTCGCCCCACCTTGAGTGACGCATGCTGCAACAAATGAACACCCACCTCAGGCTGGCTTTGACGCTCAGCCATCCAATCGCCTATGGCCAGCCATACCCCGTGAGCATGATCGAGGGGCTTGGCACTGCTTTTTAAACTGGCATTGAGTTTTTCAGCTGTGAATTTGGCAAGTGCATCAAGGTCGGCCTCTTCGCCTGAAGCCCAGTCAGAGAGATGCTGAAGAAAGTATGTGTGTTTGTTAGCGCGATAGTGATTGCGATTCAAATCATTTTCAAGCGCATGGGCCAATTGATCCAAAGCGCTGGGCATGTTGCTCAACAACATTTGTCTGGCTTGAGACTCCAAATACAAGACACGCTCTTGCCATTGCGCCCAAGCTTGCACCAAAAGCTTTGGATCGGGGTCGTTGACTGAATCAGGAAAACCGCCTGGAGATTTTTCAAACTTTTGCCAAAGGGTTTGAATATTTTTCAACAAAGCCTCTGGCGATCCACCCAAATCCTTGAGTGCACCCAATTGCTTGGCTTCAAGGGGGTAAATAAATTCTCGCCAATAGTCTTTCACCAACTTCAATTTCAAAGCAGGCGAATCGTCCAACCGTTTTTGATCAAACAAGCTTTGACTGTCAAAGGCATGCTGACGCAGCATGCGACTTGACCAACTGTGAATGGTGTAAATGGCCGCCTCATCCATCCACTGGGCTGCTTGTTCTAAGCGCTCAGCGTGCTGCACATTGGCTTCAGACCCTAGTGAGTCTTGAAGGTTCAGAAGAAAATCGTCAGCGACTTGGGTTTGCCCCCTGAAGAATTGCGCAGCCTGAGCCAATCGTTCACGAATGCGATCTCTGAGTTCTGCGGTGGCGGCTTCGGTGAAGGTCATGACCAAAATTTGCGGCGGCATCAAGCTATCGCCTGACCAACCATGTCCCAAAATGAGGCGCACATACAAAGCTGCCAAGGTCCAAGTTTTGCCAGTGCCAGCGCTGGCCTCAATGAGCTGAATACCTTGCAAAGGCAGGGTCTGCACATTGAGCTTGTGTGTTTTCAATGGATTCATGGCGCACCACCTTCCATGGCTGCCGAGTGAATTAGGTCATCGTACAAAAGGGGCGCCCAGACAGGCAGGCCTTTTGACATATCGTCGAAATGGTCAAACGAGCGCTGCACATACAAGGAGCGCGCAAAATCAGTGCTCTCTGAAAAGTCATCTGAAAATTCTTTGCGTGCTTTCTCTAAGGCCAAGTCGGTGATCGCTTCATTTGAAAGGACATCGGAAGCTTCATTGCCCGCTTCATGGCCAGCCCATAGGAGACTGATTTTTTCAGAGACAAAGGCCAAGCCAGCTTTGAACGTCACAGGCAAAGGCTCGGTCCAAGCTTGCGCGTAAACTGTCAACCACTGTGTCAACAGTTTTTTGGCGCTTTCTGCATCCATTGGCTGCAGAACAGTCACGCCGTCCAGGCCCACGGCCACCGATTTAATTTTCCAACCAGCCGCACACAGCAAGACATGCTGGGGCCATAGTTGAATCAAAACATCCGCTCGCGCAGATTGTTGATCTCTTTGGCCCGTGGCAACAGCGCCAGGACGGGTGGTGATTTGCAAAGTTGGCACGGCTTGGAGTGCCTGCCCAACATCATCCAAATTAGACAAATGATCTGCAGCGTTCAGGGGCTGCCTCAGCGCTGCGATCTCTGCAGTCACTTGAACCTGTCCCCACGGCATGCTCACTTCAACCGCAAGGGTTTGGGTGGGCAGCTCATGCGCATACTTGAGCCAATAGACCGAAGCACGCTCTTTGACCTTTTGAGCCGCATCGCATTGCTGTTTCAAAAGCATTTGACCGGACGCACCCATGGGCAAATGACCTAACAGCTTCTCCGCCTCCACTTGCGCTTCGATGTTGGGGGCTTCTAACAAAGAACGACCTAACAAATACCTGTCGAGCCCATCTAAAACAAAATTTTCATCCACTAGCAAGGCCTCTTCTGGGCCGCTCAATTGCACGCCCAAACGGCTTCGCCAGTAGACATCGACCGGCTGTTTCAACAAACGCATGCACTCCTTCAATGGCCATTCTGAAATGGCTGGCAAGGCCAGCCCAGCTGATTCTGGATTGGCTGATGGAAGGTTTGAAATCATTGAATGCTGACGCGCTTTTTCCCAATCGTCCGCGTAAGTTAAAAATTCTGATTGAGGCTGGAAGTATTTGGCAGAAAAAGCCTGCAAGGGCTGCAAGACGGCTGAAGTCTCTGGCGTAAAACGCGATCTCAAGGTATCTCGCAACTGAGAGACCAACACAGAAGGCGGTATCTTTTGATTGTCGGTAGACCTTCTGCCCTGCCAGCTGATATAAAGCTTTTCGCGGGCTGACAAAAAGGCTTCCAAAAACAAATACCGATCGTCTTCGCGCCGCGAGCGATCGCCAGCACGCCAATGCGCTGACATCAAATCAAAATCTCGGGGCGTGCTTTGGCGGGGGTAAGCACCATCGTTCATACCCAGCAAACAAACACCTTTGAAGGGAATGGCACGCATGGGCATGAGGGTAGAAAACTGAACTCCGCCCCCAAAAAATCTTTGTTGCAAGCCCGAAGACTCAAGACCTGCAAGCCAATGCTCACGCACAACTGTCAAGGGCAATGGCTCGAACAAGCCCGCTTGATCGCAGAGTGACTGCCACTGCGTCAGCTCTTGCTTTAAACGCAGAAGCATGCGCTCATCGGCTTCGTTGTCGACTTCAAAAAACCGCAGCAACACTTCGTGCAAGACGGAGCACCATTGGCCTGGTGTGTGTTCAGCATTCAATTGTGTAAGAGTGATGGACACGGCTTCTAACCACTGGGCCAAATACCCCACCTTGAGCGCACTCAAACCTGAAACCTGCGGCAAAGGCAAAACACCCTGCCAAGCAGACATCTCATCAGTTTGGCCTGCGGCGTAACCCAAGATCAATCGTTGCAAGCCATAAGACCAAGTATTTTGTTGCGCATGGGACATGCTGGAAGGCACACCCCATTTTTGCCGGTGCGCTGGATTCAAGCCCCAGCGCACAGCGGCGGCCTGTAGCCAATCTTTCAGGGTCTGCACATCAGGCTCAGTCATTTGAAACTTGGCACGCACGGCTGACACTTCAAACAGGCTTAGCCACTCCGTCAAGGTGATCCTGGCCTCTGGCAAGTTCAACAAAAACTCCAAGGCCTGCACCATGGGCACTTGGCGCGGTGTGGTGTCTGCCACTGAAAACGGGATATACCGAGGATGCTGTGGCCCAAAGCGTCCAAAGACCGCTTGAATGTGAGATACGAAGGTGGCCATATCGGGCACCATCACCATCACATCATGGGGCTTCCAGCTTGGGTTTTCATCAAACCAAGCCCACAACCGATCATGCAGTATGTCGACCTCACGCTGTGCCGAATGCGCTTGCACCAATTGAATGCTGCCATCATCTTCAAAAGACTCAGGCTGATCGGGCATGGCATTCAAATTCAGAATATCCGATTGAATTTTTTGCAAACGTGTCGGCCTTGCGTGCTGAGCAGGATCGACAAAAAAAGTTTGCTTGCTCATGACGCTCAAGGCGTTCTCTGGTTGGTCAAAGCGCTCTAAAGCATGCAAGTAGTCTCGGCCTTGTTGCCCCCAAGATGACAAAAGCGAATGCTTTTGCGCCAGCAAATCCATGTCATGGCCCCAGTATTCTTGGCAGGGGTTTTGCACCATGAGAATGATTTGACTCCAGCGTCCCAAAGCTGCCAAGGCCTCGACGACCTGCATGGGCAAATTGGAGATGCCAAACACCACAATGCGCGGCGGTAAACCTTCAGGTGGCTGTGCCTCAGCTTGTTGAACTTTGCGCATGAATTGCGAGTGCACCTCTGCCCTTGAATAACACTGCGAGGCAAGTTCGGGAGCCTGATTCTCCAACACTTCTTGCAGCAACAACTGCCACAACTGAGCTTGCCAAATTTGATTGGGGGGCATGGCTTTGCGCTGCCCCTGGTGCTGCAACACAAATAGGCCTTGAGCCCAATCGCTGAGCCAATCGGCGCGGTAGCTTTGGTAGCCGTCAAAGACGTCGGCCACTTGCTGGGCCAATTGATAGCGTTGCCGCCCCAAGGGATCGTCTTTCACATAGGACAACAGCGCTTCCACCTGGTGTGATTTGGCAAACTCAGGCAACAAGCGCCACAGCCGCCATACCAACGCTTGCTTGTCAAATGGCATGGCCACTGGCACCAGGGCTTGACCTAAAACCAAACGGTACATGCGCCAAACAAAGCTGGAAGGCAGCTCCATTTGGGTGGCAGCACAAATACCCATGGCAGCGTCGTCGGCCAAAGCCATTTCAAGCCAATGCTTCATGCCATTGCTTTGTACCAGCAAGGTCTCGGGCACAAGAGGTGGCAGCGGATTATTTTTAAACAGCCCAACCGTGAGATCCCGCAGGTCTTCTAGGCGGTTGCCATGAAACACCATGAATCCTGATTGAAATACGTTGGCCATAAAAGACGGGCTTGCTTCGGAGAGTGAATCTTGTCTGAATTATGGGCTCAGCTCAGGCTCATGACTTGAGCCCTCCTATAAAAATTTGCTCAATACTCTCTGAAACTCATCTGCCGAAACCGGTTTAATGAGGAAGTCTTGCATCCCCGCTTTTTTTGCCAAGATTCGATCTTCGTCCAAGACGTGGGCAGTCATGGCTACGATGGGCGTCATTTTCAGGGCTTCTGTCACTTCAATGCGCCTGATTTCATGGGCAGCGGTAAGGCCATCCATGCCGGGCATTTGCAAATCCATCAAAATCAAATCGTAGACATCGTTTCGAATTTTTTTCAAAGCAACTTCACCGTTCTCGGCGATGTCAACCGAACAGCCTAGCTTCTCCAAGGTCCAAATGGCCAACTGCTGGTTCATCGGGGTGTCTTCAACCACCAAAATCTTCCCAACATGCTGATTTTGACGAACGACAGCTTTTTCAATTTCCTGACCGGTCACATCCATCTTTGTCAGCGCTGCCAAGGTATTGTGAAGTTCAAGAACAGTCACAGGCTTGTACAAATTTGAAACTCGAACGCCCAAGGTGCGGGCTAAGGCACACAAATTTTGAACGTCATGATTCAAACCAAAATCAGACAATACCAACCAAGACAAGTTGCGCCACTTTGTACTTTGCTGTGCCAGCAAATAAGCAGGTTCTAAGTATGCCAGCATGCTGTGATCAATGACCCAAAGTGTTTGTCGATTGACTCCCTGCTTGAGCCAATCTTCAAGGTAGGTCTGCAAGGCAGTGGGTGTGACAATTTCTTGGGCAGTGATTTGTTGAGCCGCCAAAAGATTGCGCAGAATTTCTCTGGCAAATGGATTCGATTCAACCAGAGCCACATCCACGCGATGCGTCAAGGCTGTAAAGCCCATGGCATTGACTCGTTGTAAAGAAGATTGATCTTCAAGCAACTCTGGCAAAGGCACTTGGAACTGGGCTGAAAATGTAAATTGACTGCCACCTCCCTCTCGAGATTGAACATGAATCTGACCATGCATCAATTTCACCAAGTTTTTGGCAATCGAAAGTCCCAAACCACTTCCGCCATATTTGCGATTCACGGAGGTATCTGCTTGACTGAAGGGCGAAAAAATCATTTGCATTTTTTCGGACGAAATACCAATCCCAGTGTCAATCACATCGAATGTGCAAGTGACCTCCTGCGCTGAGACCACTGATTTTCTAACACTCAACTTGACCCAGCCCTCATCGCTGAATTTCAGCGCGTTGCCCAATAAATTCTGCAGAACCTGACCAAGTCTCAATGGATCGCCCACGAGCCACTGTGGCACATCGGGCTCAATGTTCAAATACAAATCAATTTTTTTCTGTTCTGCCTGAAATGCAAACCCTTTCATGGCTTGCTGACAGGCCGTGTGAAGGTCAAACAGCGTTTGATCGAGCGTGAGTCGATTGGCACCCAAACGCGTAAAGTCCAAAATGTCGTCAATGAGTCGGAGCAAGCTTTGCGAAGCTGTGCGAGACAATTCCAGATAGTCTTTCTGCTCTGGGTTGAGAGGCGTACTCAAGGCCAATTCTGTCATGCCCACCATGCTGTTGATGGGGGTCCTTATTTCGTGACTCATCTGCGCCAAGAAAGCTGATTTAGCTTGATTGGCCGCTTCAGCCGCTGCCAAAGCACTTGACATGGCAAGTCGATCTTCCTCACGCCGAACCCAAATAGCAGCCACATGTCGGGTTAACAAAAACGTAGCCAATAGCATGAGGGTAGACAAGCCAATGATGCCCTTTGAGTCTAGCCACCACTGCCACTCCACCCTGCTGCGTGAAATGGCCACTGCAACAGTCAATGGCAATTGGGCTGAGGTTCGGTAGTGAACCTCCAACTTTTCAGTGAATTTGGTGTCGTCTGTTTGAGTTTGAAAGTAAGTTCCAAAATCTTGATTATTGGCCACTTTCTTAACGGCTGGCATTTCGGTAAAAACTTTGTCGTGCGGAAACCATCTATCCGAGCTGCTTGCCAAAATTCGACCTGCGTAATCGAATACAAATACAGCATCACATTTTTCGTCGACAGATTCAGCAAAGCCTGCTATTAAATCTTGAGGATTGATCAAGACCAACCATCTAACCACTTGCCCATTGGCGCGTTTCATGCGCATTGAAAGCGGCAAGATGGCGATGTCGTTCAAGTGGATGTCTGTTCGATTCAGGTCATACAAGTTCCGAACAGGCTGCCAACGCCCTGCCGCCAAATCTTCGCCAACATCTCGCTCCAAGCCCAGTTGCGACCAACTCACAGACTGATTCACCAAGCCATCTTCAGAACTTGCGAGCACCCAACCTTCTTCATTCAACATAGACAAGGATCGAATGAAGCTGGACTTTTCAATGGCCGAATTCAAGTTGACTTGGGTGGGTAAATTTGAATCTGACCACTGATTGGCAACCGTCATGATGGCGATAGATGACTCCAATGTTCGGCTGACATGATTGAACAAGATGCGCGTGAGGAGAGCACCACGCGCTTCTTCCCGTTCTAGGGTGTGCTGCCTGTCTTTCCAAAGATAAATGCCCGCCACCAAAACAATGAACAACGCCACGGCAGCCCCAAACCGGTAAACACCAAGGGATGCTGAATGCATCGCGCGTGGCACTTTGGGACTTGGTGTTTTTTTCACTGCAGAACGCCTATGGTTTCAACAAGACAATGGGCTCAAGTTTGTTTTGTTTGGCGTACCGCAGCAATCGGCCGTCTTTCTTGATGACGCTTAAAAATGAGTTGACTCTCATTGGCAAACTGTCATCGCCCTTGGCAAAGGCGTAGGCGTAGTCAGTTGCGGGCATGTTGCTGGGCGCAGGAATCACAGCAGCCCAATCGGTGAGGTCTTTCATGCGCAAGCTATAAGGATAATCCGTCATGAAGGCATCTGCTCTGCCCGATAAAACCTCTTGTTCGCGGGTCCCAGGCGGCTGAACCTTGAGTAGCTTGGCATTTTTCAAGGACTTGACCATCACGCCTTCCATCACGGTGCCTGCCGCCACTGCAATCACCCGACCCGGTTGATCCAAACTGTTCCAGTTTTGCAGACCTTCCTTGTTTTTCAAGGTAATGGCAAACAAGCCGCTTTTGAGGTAGGGCTGAGAAAACTGCAAGCGCGCTTGGCGCTCGGGCGTGATGCCAATTGCATGGGTTGCGATGTCACATCGATCCTGCTCAAGGGACTCATACAGTTGCGCAAAGTTACTCTCGACGTACTTTATTTTCACACCGAGTTCTCGGGCCAGTTCTTGGGTAATGGCAATGTCGATACCACTGAGTTCTCGTGTTTTGGGGTTGCGATAGCTGATGCTGTAGTACTCAGTCCAGATGCAGGCGCGCAATTCCTTGGCGGCCAAGACACGCTCTAAGCGAGAGGTGTTTGCCAATGCTTGCCAAGAAAAGAAGACACCCAGTGCCACCACCGTGCCATGAAAAACAACTTTCACAGCTTGCCGCTGCAAAGGGTGTTTAAAGACGCCAAAGCACAAAGCTTGAAAGTATTTCATGTAGAAGAATTCAATAGTTTTTGTATTAACTTTAAATTAAACACCAAAAAATTCTATATTTTTAAAAAATTCATTCTTTAGAATTAATTTGAGAGTTTACAGAAACATGCGACAATCTGCCTGTTGCCGCCTCCAGTTGCCGCAACATCAGCACTTCTGCTGGGGTTTGACCCAGGTTATCGCCTGTGGTTTCCATGCCCACCTGTGAATCCCATCGGTCTTTGACTGGCGGCTGTTTCCAAACAGCCTGACAAACCGATGCCATGCGCCGTTTTTGGCGCGCCATCATGAAATTTGAAGAATTGAATTTGGCTCCGGCCATTCTGCAGGCCGTGCAAGAGCAAGGCTACGACACTCCTACACCGGTTCAGGCTCAAGCGATTCCCATCGTCTTGGCCGGGCACGACTTGCTGGCCGGTGCCCAAACCGGCACCGGTAAAACAGCCGCCTTCACCCTCCCCATTCTGCACAAGCTCAGCTTGTCGGAGGCTGGCCGCAATAAATTTGGCGGCAAAGCCATTCGCGCCTTGGTTCTCACCCCAACTCGGGAGTTGGCGGCCCAAGTTGAAGAGTCAGTGAAAGACTACGGCAAATATCTCAGCCTCCAATCCACCGTCGTGTTTGGCGGCGTGGGCATGAAGCCTCAGGTCGATCGCGTCAAGCGCGGCGTCGACGTGCTGGTGGCCACCCCAGGTCGCTTGCTCGACTTGCAAGGCCAAGGCTTGCTCGACTTGTCCAGCATCGAAATTTTGGTTTTGGACGAAGCCGACCGCATGCTCGACATGGGCTTCATTCACGACGTGAAAAAAGTCCTGGCCTTGGTGCCCAAAGAAAAGCAAAGCTTGCTTTTCTCAGCCACTTTCAGCGACGAAATTCGCGACCTGGCTGCCACACTCTTGAAGAATCCCCAAAGCATTCAAGTCACGCCCAGCAATACCACTGTGCAACGCATTTCTCAGGTCATCCATCCTGTGGGCCGCGGCAAGAAAAAAGAAGTGCTTGTGCACATCATCAACCTTCACAATTGGAGTCAGGTGTTGGTGTTCACGCGCACCAAATTTGGCGCCAACAATGTGGCCGATTACCTGACCAAAAACGGCATCAAGTCAATGGCTTTGCATGGCAACAAAAGCCAGACAGCTCGCACCCAAGCTTTAGCAGGTTTCAAGAGTGGCGACATTCGTGTTTTGGTTGCAACCGACATTGCCGCACGCGGCATTGACATTGAAGACTTGCCACACGTGGTCAACTACGAAATCCCCAATGTGTCTGAAGACTATGTGCACCGCATTGGCCGCACAGGCCGTGCAGGCGCCAGCGGTGAAGCAGTGAGCTTGGTGTGCTTGGACGAAGAAGGTTTCATGATGGAAATTGAACGCTTCACCAAGCAAGAAATTCCTGTTCAATTGCTGGAAGGCTTTGGCCCCGAGCCAGGCGAGAAGGCAGAGCCCATTGCCATGGGTCGTCAAACTTTATGGGGTGGCGCTGGTCGTCCTCCAAGCCGCGATGTCATGCAAGCTGCTGCCAAGGCAGCACGTTCTGACATGATGCAGCGCATTCGTGAATCGAAAGGCCCAGCGGGTGAAGACGCTGGACGCGGAGGTCGCTCGCGCAACGGTCCTCCTCCATCACGCCGTGGTGGTCCTGCACAAGGACCGAGAAGCGATCGTCAGGGTCGCGGTGAAAGAAGTTTTGAGGGTGCGCCATCCGATCGATTCAATGAACGTCGCAGCGACAGGCCCAACGACCGAGGCATGGATCGGAACACCGATCGAAACATGGACCGGGGTGGCGATCATGGCCCACGTGGCGATGAGTTACCACGTCACATTGACCCGCTCATGACCAATCAATTTGCACGCCAAGGTGCGCCACGTCGCAACCACGGTGGTGGTGGCGGTCAGCCTGACCCCACTCGCACCAGCATTGACAGCTTGGCTGGCGGTGGCCGTGGCGGTCCACGCCGCAATGGCGGTGGCGGCGGTGGCGGAGGATTTGGCGGCGGTGGTGGTGGTCGCCGCGGCGGCGGTGGTGGTGGCGGCTATGGCGGCGGCAATGGTGGCGGTCGTTCATTCGGCCGCTGATCAAACAGCCATCAGCAATTGGCACGTCGGTGATCGGCAATGCGCCGATCATCGAACTTCATGTCCGGGCTGCGAAGCTCACGGTGCTTGGTTACCCTGCCCCGCATTCTGGCGCGCCACATTTTGAAAGAGCGAGAGCTGAGTTCGGCGCGCATGATTTTGATCACCCCAGCTTCTGTCACACCCGTTCTTTCAAAGATGGTTTCGAATGTGGTGCGATCTTCCCAAGCCATTTGAATCACCGCAGAAACATCGCCTAGGCTGAGGTGGGGTGGCGATTCAGGTAATTGGGTCATGGCGGCTAAAAAATGGACATGGGTCTATGCGATACCATCATTATCTAGCAGGCCTGCAAGGGTCTGCACCTTCCACTCACAATAACCCCCATGAAGACTTCATTCAAAGGCAATAAGCAAAGTCTACCTAGCAAACCCTGCGCGGTGTGCGGGCGGGACATGACTTGGCGCAAAGCTTGGGCCAAAAATTGGGACCAAGTTTTGTATTGCTCTGATGCATGCAGAAAGAAAAAATCAATGCTGGCTCAAGAAGGTAAGCACAATGGCTAAATCACTGCGCCATTTGGTTGTGATTTTGGGTGACCAGTTGAACCTGGATGCCAGTGCTCTGGTAGATTTTGATCCTGCGCAGGATGCCATTTGGATGGCTGAAGTGATGCAGGAATCAACCCACGTTCAGTCTTCCAAGCAGCGCAGCACCTTGTTTTTAAGTGCCATGCGCCACTTTGCACAAGCCATTCAAGACAAAGCTTGGCCCCTCTACTACACCAAGCTTGAAGATGCAGGCAATGCAGGCACCCTGGCCGGAGAACTCGACAAAGCCATTCAGGCCAACCAACCCCAACAACTTGTCATGACCGCGCCAGGCGAATGGCGTGTCTTGCAAAGTTTGCGCAGCGTTGCCAAGAAAAACAATTTAACCCTAGATGTTCGAGACGACACCTATTTTTTCAGCACGGTGCGAGAGTTTGCAGAACATGCCAAAGGACGCAAGCAATTGCGGCAAGAATTTTTTTACCGCGAGTTGCGCCAAAAAACAGGCATCTTGATGGATGGCAAAAAACCGGTGGGTGGCCAATGGAACTTTGACGAAGACAACCGCGGCAGCTTTGGCAAAGCAGGTCCTGGCTTGCTGCCACAAGCATTGCGGTTTGAACCCGACCCTGTCACGCAAGATGTGATGAAGTTGGTGAATGCGAAGTTGGCTTCCAATCCTGGCCACTTAAACAGCTTTGGCTGGCCTGTGACACGCGAGCAAGCGCTAGAAGCGCTGGACAGTTTCATACAGCATCGCCTGCCCTTCTTTGGGCTTTATCAAGATGCCATGTGGGAGGGTGAAGTTTGGCTTTATCACTCGCACATTGCCAGTGCCTTGAACTTGAAACTGCTTCATCCCAAGGAAGTGGTCAAAGCGGCCGAAGGGGCCTACGAGCAAGGCCATGCACCCCTGCCTGCCGTTGAAGGTTTTGTGCGTCAAATTTTAGGCTGGCGGGAATACGTGCGCGGCATTTACTGGACGCAAATGCCTGAGTATTTGGAGCGCAATGAATTACAAGCCTCGGCACATTTGCCTGCGTTTTATTGGACGGGCGAAACCGACATGGCATGTTTGCGTGACGCCATTACGCAAACCCTGAACCACGGTTATGCCCACCACATTCAGCGGCTCATGGTCACAGGGCTCTATGCGCTGTTGCTGGGTGTGGCCCCCAAAGAAGTGCATGCTTGGTACTTGGGTGTTTATGTCGATGCGGTGGAGTGGGTAGAGCTGCCCAACACCTTGGGCATGAGCCAGTTTGCCGATGGCGGCGTGATGGCCAGCAAGCCCTATGTGGCCAGTGGCAAATACATCGATCGCATGAGCAATCATTGCAAAGGCTGTCGCTACAACCCGGCCTTGTCCACTGGCGAAACCGCCTGTCCCTTCACCACGCTGTATTGGGATTTCCTGAACCGACATGTTGATGTGTTGGCCAAAAATCCACGCATGCTGATGCAATTGAAAAATCTCAACCGTCTGTCTAAGCAAGACCGTCAGGCGATTGCTGAGCAAGCAAAATCCTTGATGAACCCTCATCTTTAAATCATGACTCATTTTTACGAACCCAAGCTGGGCCATCAACTGAAACACGATCCCTTCAACGCCATTGTGGGACCGCGCCCTATTGGTTGGATTTCAAGCCAAAGTGCAGACGGTGTTTTGAACCTTGCGCCTTATAGTTTTTTTAACGCCTTCAACTACGTGCCACCGCTCATTGGGTTTTCCAGCATTGGGCGCAAAGACTCGCTCAACAACATTGAAGCCACAGGCGAGTTCGTCTGGAACTTGGTCACGCAACCCCAAGTTGAAGCCATGAATCAAACCTGCAAAGCAGTGCCGCCCGATGTGAGCGAGTTTGACATCGCAGGCTTGTCTACAGCCCCCTCTCGCTTGGTCAGCGTGCCCAGAGTGGCAGAGAGCCCTGTGAGTTTTGAATGCCGATGCACCCAAATTTTGCAAATGAAAAATTTGCAAGGGGCGTCGATTGAAACTTGGATGATTTTTGGCGAAGTGATTGGTGTTCACATTGAAGAACGCTTAATCAGCAATGGCATTTATGACACTGCCAATGCCCAACACGTGATGCGAGGTGGCGGTCCAGCCGACTACTTTAGCATCGGACCCGAGCAACTGTTTAAGTTGTATCGACCAGCAAACTAATCAAACGCTGCAGCGCTGTTCAATCCTTGAGAAACAACGTTCTCAAAGGCTCATCGCCCACCTGCCGACTCCAGTGGCCATGCACCTTGGGGTCAAATGTAGCCCCTTCAGGCAATGTATCGGCCGAATAAAAATGTTCACCTGCGCTGAACACGCGTGAGCTGCCATCTTGCAATCCAATTTCCATCTGCCCTGACAAAATAAACACCCACTGCGCTTTGCCGGTGGTATGAAATTGACTTCTGAATCCAACAGGGCTGTAACGAAGTTGGTAGCCCTCTGCTTTGAATATTTCAGTCAATTGACTTTGCGGGCTGCCTTCCCCCATGGTCAAGCTTTCCTCTTTGAATCGGGCTTTGCCATCGGTGTCTGTGAACAACACCACTTTGGTGAAATTTGTCATGATAATTTTCTGAAAAAATGTTGTTGAAAGCCAATGCAGGGTCACTGCGCTTTGATGAGTTTGGCAGGACCCGACAGGGTGGGCAATTTGCGCCGCGAAGTTAAAACATGCTCCATGTCTTGGTGAGCGCCTTCAATTAACACGCGAATGGCTTTTTCTGCCTTGTCGGGGTTCTTGGCAATCACGGCATCCAACACGGCTTTGTGCAAAGGTAAAGCTGCTTTGGGTGCATCTTTGCGCGTGGTCGAAATTTCAAAGCTGGTTCGCAGCAATGCGCCCAAGGCCTTGCTCATTTGAACAATCATTCGGTTGTGCGATGCCACCAACATGCCGGTGTGAAAGTGCATGTCGTGAGTGACATAGTCACCGCCCTCCTCGATGGCTTTTTTCATTCCGGCATAAGCAGCCGATACACCCTGAATATCGGCTGCCGTTGCACGTTCTGCGGCCAAGCGAACAGCAGCCGGTTCAACCACCTTTCGCAGCTCTTGAAGGTCGCGTAAAAATTCGGCTGTCAGCCCTGTTTTGGCTTGCCATGCAATCACATCGGGATCAAACCAATTCCATTGTTCTTCCGGCAACACTCGCGTGCCCACCTTGGGGCCAGTCACGATCAGGCCCTTGGCCACCAACGATTTGACAGACTCGCGAATGACGGTGCGACTCACGCCCAACTGCTCGCACAAAACTGGTTCTGGCGGCAAGCTGCCGCCAACGGAATACTTGCCGCTGACAATGGCCTCGCCCAAAAAGTCAACCGTGTTGCCGTGAACGTTTTTGATCATTCGAAGTCAAGTTTAGGAACGGCATTCTGGAACAGGTGTGATCACGGGCTGACCAGACATGTGTGCATCCAAATTGGCCAAAGCCAATGCCGACATGGCCTTGCGCGTTTCAACGGTGCCACTGGCAACGTGAGGCGTGAGCACCACGTTGTCGAGCTTTCTAAGTTCAGCAGGCACGTTGGGCTCGTCCACATACACATCCAAGCCAGCACCTGCAATGGTTTTTTTCTGCAAGGCTTCTATGAGGGCCACTTGATCGACCACCGAACCACGCGCCACATTGACCAAGAAACCTTGGGATCCCAAAGCCTTCAAAACTTCTGCATTGATGAGGTTGCGAGTGGCCGCACCGCCTGGCGTGATCACGACCAAGAAATCGACCGCCGCCGCCAGAGCCGTGACATTGGCCACATACTTGTAAGGCACATCAGATCGCTGATGGCGTGTGTTGTAGCTGATATCCATGTCAAATGCAGCCGCTCGCTTGGCAATGGCTTGGCCAATGCGGCCCATGCCCACAATGCCCAATTTGGCGCCAGTGAGTTTGCGGGTCAGGGGGAAAGGTCCGTCTAGCCAGTCGGCATTGCGGGTAAAGCGATCGGCTGCCGGAATTTTGCGAGCGACCGCCAACAGCAAGCCCAAGGCCAGATCAGCCACATCATCGTTGAGCACTTCAGGGGTGTGCGAAACCATGATGCCGCGCTTTTTGGCAGCGGCCACGTCAATGCCGTCGTAACCCACACCGCAGACAGAAATCATTTCCAGTGCCGGAAAAAGCGCCATGTAACTTGCATCAATTTTGGATTCGCCACCGCCAACCAGGGCACGTACCCGACCAAAAACCTGGCGATCCCGAATGTGATCGCGCTCATGAACCACATACTTCTCTTGCAAGCCAGTGGTTAAAAAGGGCGGGATGCGGGAAGTCACAACGATTTCTGGGTGGTGAATGCTCATGATGAAAGTCTCCGAGTCACAAAGTAGATCGCCGCTTTGGCGATTGAATTGAGGGTTTGCACGAGTGCCAATGTCTGCCAAAAGGATTTCAAAAGCGCCTCGATTACCTTATCATCATACGATAATATTGATGACAAACAATCGCCGACAACCCCTTCACCACAGAAAATCAACATGACCCAAAGCCCTAAGAAAAAACCTGAAGACCTGCGCAGCCAAAAATGGTTTGGCCGCCAAGACCGTGATGGCTTCGCTTATCGAAGCTGGGTCAAAGGCAAAGGCGTGCCACACGACCAATTTGACGGTCGCCCTGTCATTGGTATTTGCAACACCTTCAGCGAACTCACGCCTTGCAACTCGCACTTTCGCACCTTGGCCGAGCAAGTGAAAATTGGCGTTTATGAAGCCGGTGGTTTTCCGCTAGAGTTTCCAGTCATGTCTTTGGGCGAAACACTGTTGCGCCCCACAGCCATGCTGTACCGCAATTTGGCCTCCATGGACGTCGAAGAAAGCATTCGCGGCAACCCCATCGATGGCGTAGTGCTCTTGATGGGCTGCGACAAAACCACACCCTCCTTGCTGATGGGTGCATCCAGCGTCGACTTGCCCACCATCGGCATCTCGGGCGGTCCGATGTTGAATGGCAAATGGCGAGGCCAAGAGCTGGGCTCTGGCACAGGCGTCTGGAGCATGAGTGAGCAAGTTAGAGCCGGCACCCTCAAGCTGCAAGACTTCTTTGAAGCTGAGAGCTGCATGCACCGCAGCCATGGCCACTGCATGACCATGGGGACGGCCAGCACCATGGCCAGCATGGTGGAGTCTTTGGGCATTGGCTTGCCTGGCAATGCAGCCTATCCTGCTGTCGATGGCAGGCGCAACGTGTTGGCGCGTGAATCTGGCCGACGCATTGTCGAGATGGTTCACCAAGATGTGAAGATTTCACAAATTCTCACGCGCAAAGCATTCGAAAACGCCATTTGTACTTTGGCCGCCATTGGTGGCTCTACCAATGCCGTCATTCACTTGATTGCCATCGCACGTCGCTTGAACATCAACCTGACCATTGACGACTTCGAAAAATTGGGCAGCGAAATGCCCAATATTTTGAACCTGCAACCGTCAGGCGATCACCTCATGGAAGACTTTTGTTATGCCGGCGGCTTGCCCGTCGTGATGAAAGAGATTCAGCAGTATTTGCACAATGACATTGTGACTGTGAGTGGCAAGACGGTGGCCGAGAATGTGGCCAGCGCCGAGAACTACGATCCCCGCGTGATTAAAACTGTGGCGGCACCTTTCAAAGAAAAAGCAGGCATCGCCATCTTGCGTGGCAACTTGGCGCCTCGTGGGGCCGTGATCAAACCCAGTGCAGCCACGCCTGCGCTCATGGTGCACACAGGACGCGCTGTGGTGTTTGAAGACAGCGACGATTTCCACAAACGCATTGACGATGAGTCTTTGGATGTGGATGAAACCTGTATTTTGGTTTTAAAGAACTGCGGCCCCAAGGGCTACCCCGGCATGGCCGAAGTGGGCAATATGCCACTCCCCCCCAAAGTTTTGCGCAAAGGCATTACCGATATGGTTCGCATCAGCGATGCGCGCATGAGTGGTACCGCTTATGGCACCGTGGTGTTGCACACCACTCCAGAAGCGGCCGATGGTGGACCTTTGGCAGTGGTTCAAAATGGCGACATGATTGAACTCAATGTGCCCGAGCGCAGAATGCAACTGCTTATCAGTGATGAAGAAATGAAAGCCCGATTGGCTAAATGGGTTCGCCCAGAGCCACCTTTGAAGTCTGGCTATTGGAAGCTGTATGTCGATACGGTGCTCCAAGCCGACGAAGGCTGCGACTTTGATTTCTTGGTGGGCCAGCGCGGCTCATTTGTGCCCAAAGACAATCACTGATCTCCATCTGTTCACATTTTTAAAAAGTACGCATCATGAAATTACTCATTACCGGTGGCGCAGGATTTTTGGGCGCGCGCTTGGCTCGTGAAATTCTCAAAAAAGGAGAACTCAACGGCCGTCAAGTGACCGAAATTCACATTGCCGATTTGTTTCCAGCCCCTGCCGATTTGTTGGCAAACCCACGAGTCAAAGGGCACGCCGGCCCTTTGCTGGAGCAAGGCGCTTTGTTTCAAAGCGGTTTTGATGGTGTGTTTCATTTGGCTTCTGCGGTTTCTGGCGAGTGCGAGCAGGACTTTGACTTGGGTATGCGCTCTAACCTCGACAGCACGCGCTTGCTGCTAGAGGGTTTGCGCAAAGCCGGCAATGTACCGCGCATGGTGTTTGCAAGCTCGGTGGCTGTGTTTGGTCCAGACCCCAGCAACCCCATGCCCGACATCGTCGCAGACAACACACTGCCCTCCCCCCAAACGTCTTACGGCACCCACAAACTCATGCTCGAGTATTTGCTGGCCGATTTCACACGCAAGGGCTATGTTGATGGTCGGGCAGCGCGTTTGATGACCGTCACCATCCGGCCAGGAAAACCCAATGGCGCAGCGTCTTCTTTCTTCAGCGGCATCATTCGCGAACCCTTGGCAGGCATGCCGTCTGTTTGCCCGGTAGACGAAAGCGTGTCTCACTCCGTTTCTTCGCCTAGCAACACCATCAAGGGCTTGATCACTGTCTTTGAAGCCAGTCGTGAAGCCATGCAAGGTCGCATGGCGCTGAATCTGCCTGGCCTCAACGTCACCGTCAAAGAAATGTTGCAAGCCTTAGAAGATGTGGCGGGTCCCGCCGTCCGCAAGCACGTGACATTTGTCCGCGATGAACACATTGCAGGCATTGTGGCCAATTGGGCCAAAGCGGGCTCAGCGCAACGTGCAGCGGCTTTGGGTTTGAAGCCCGATGCATCGTTCAAAGAAGTCATCAAGCAATACATTGAAGATTGCAAGCTGCCCTACTACCCATCACATGCGCTGGATGGCTTGAAGAAGTAAGCATGAGCCGCAAGCTTCTGGCTGTTGATTGGGGCACCTCCTCCTTAAGGGGTGCACTCATCAGCAGCGATGGCGTGGTGCTCGACAAACGGGCTTTCCCTCAGGGCATCATGCAAGTAGCCCATGGTCAGTTTCAACATGTTTTTGAGCAACGCTTTGGCGATTGGATGATTGGCGAAACGCTGTGCCTGATTTCAGGCATGGCGGGCAGCCGACAAGGCTGGCGAGAAGCCCCCTACTGCCCTTGCCCCAGCGGCTTTGAAGATATTGCGCAGCACCTTCAGTGGATTGAAAAAGACCGCATTGGCATTGTGCCGGGCTTGTCCGCTTTCTATGACCAGACACCCGATGTGATGCGCGGCGAAGAGATTCAAATCTTTGGTGCTCTGAGCAACCTGCAAATAGCAGAGGCTGAATTTGTTTTGCCCGGCACCCACAGCAAGTGGGCCATGGTCGCGGGTGGCCACATTCAATCGTTCAAAACTTTCATGACAGGTGAGTTTTACGCCCTGCTGAGTCAGCATTCCATCTTGGCCAAAACATGCTTGCCCGATGCCCCATGGAAAAAGGACGTTTTTCTGGAAGGGGTGATGCAAAGTCAAAAGTTGGGGGGCTTGTTGCACCACGCTTTTTCAGCCAGAAGCTTGGCCTTGTTTGAAAAACTAAACCCGGCGCAATCTAGCAGCTATATTTCTGGCTTGCTCATTGGCGAAGAAATCAAGTCTGCCCGCTCGTCACAAACTGGCATGAACACACCCCTGTTCATCTTGGGTAACAGCCAACTGACTCAGCGCTATGCCTGCGCGCTCGCAGCCCTTGAAATTCAAGCCCAATCTCTCACAGACGAAATCACTTGGAGTGGATTGTGGTCCTTGGCGCACCATCTGTTTCCAATTGATTTCAGTGTAAGCTAAGCCCATGTCTGCTCTGCTTGATCAATTTCAATCTCACATGCAGCGCTTGCCGCTGATTGCAATTTTGCGAGGCCTGAAACCTGAAGAAGCCTTGGCCATTGGCCAGGCCATTGTGAATTCCGGTTTTCACATTTTAGAAGTGCCCCTCAATTCACCCGACCCACTTCGCAGCATCCAAATTTTGTCAAAGGCATTCCCCAGTGCACTGATTGGCGCAGGCACCGTCACCACCGCACAGCAAGTCAGAGACATCAAAGCAGCAGGCGGACAACTGATCATCTCGCCGCACCTCGACGACAACGTCGTGTGTGAAGCCGTCAATTTGGGCTTGATTTCACTGCCAGGCGTGGCCACACCCTCCGAAGCTTTTCGCGCTTTGGCATTGGGTGCCAATGGCTTGAAGCTATTTCCGTCTGAAATGATCAGCCCTGCGGTTGTCAAGTCAATTCGGGCTGTATTGCCCAAAGATGTAAAGCTGATTCCTGTGGGCGGCATTGGCTTGCACAATATGTCAGACTATCGCGTAAGCGGCGCTTCTGGCTTTGGCATTGGTTCGGCATTGTTTGCGCCTGGCAAATCTGCTGAAGCTGTGAGCAAATCTGCATCGGCCTTTGTTCAAGCCTGGAAAATGGCCTAAACAAAGGCATCAACAAATACTTCAATTAAGAGACTTCAATTAAGAGACTTCTATCATGAGACTTCTACACACCATGCTTCGCGTTGGCAACCTTCAACGCTCGATCGATTTTTATACCAAGGTGATGGGCATGACACTGCTCAAAACAACAGAGAACCCAGAGTACAAGTACTCATTGGCCTTTGTGGGTTACGGTAGCAACCCAGACCATGCAGAACTTGAACTAACCTACAACTGGGGCGTTGAAAATTATGAGATGGGCACAGCTTATGGTCATTTGGCCATTGCCGTACCCGATGCCTATGAAGCCTGTGAAAAAATTAGGCATGCAGGTGGCAAGGTGACGCGTGAGGCGGGGCCAGTTAAAGGCGGCACCACAGTCATTGCCTTCATCACCGACCCCGATGGCTACAAAGTAGAACTGATTCAGCGCAACTTTAGCTGACAGGCCTCGCGGGCCAGCATTTCAATGCGGGCCCAATCGCCTTTGGCCAATGCCTCTGCAGGGACCAACCAAGAACCACCCACGCAGGCCACATTGGACAAGCTCAAAAACTCTGAAGCATTTTGAGCAGTCACACCACCCGTTGGGCAAAAGCGCACATCAAAGAATGGGCCGCTCCAGGCTTTCAACATGGCAGGGCCACCCGCCTGCATGGCTGGGAAAAACTTTAACTCGGTGTACCCATCCTCTTGCGCCATCATGATTTCGCTGCCAGTGGCCACTCCCGGCAACAATGACAGCCCCTCATCGCGACAAGCTTGACCCACAGATGGGGTGTACCCCGGGCTCACTGCAAACTTGGCGCCCGCATTGGCAGCCGCTTTGGCATCCGCTGCGTTGCGCACGGTACCAGCGCCAACGATGGCTTCCGGCACTTCCTTGGCAATGGCCTCAATGCAAGCCAACGCTTGCGACGTGCGCAAGGTGACCTCCAACATTCGAATGCCGCCGGCCACCAAAGCACGCGCCATGGGCACTGCATGGGCCACATCGTTCAACACGATCACGGGAATCACAGGTGCATCTTGCATGACTTGCAAGGCAGAGAATGGTGGCGTCTTTGTGGTGTTCACAGCCATGTGCAGGCTCCCTCTTCAGCTTTCAGCGCATGCTTGCGCAAGTTGGCAAACAATTCTCTTCCCATGCCGCGGCTGTTAGCCGCTTGCAGCTCAGGAGGCATGGTAGCGGGTATTCGGGCATTCCAAGTTTCTTCATCGATCAACACTTGCAAGGTGCCGGCCACTGCGTCCAAGCGAATCACATCGCCATTCAGCACTCGCGCCAACGCACCACCAGAAGCCGCTTCAGGTGAGACATGAATGGCTGCAGGCACTTTTCCAGAGGCACCACTCATTCGGCCATCTGTGACCAGCGCCACTTTGAAACCCTGTCCTTGCAGCACGGCCAGCGGCGGCGTGAGTTTGTGCAACTCAGGCATGCCGTTGGCTTGCGGTCCCTGCCAGCGCACCACACACACCACGTCTTTGTTCATGCGGCCAGCTTTGAAAGCGTCCAACAATTCTTCTTGAGAATTAAACACTTGAGCAGGCGCTTCAATGACATGACACGCTTCAGGCACAGCCGATACTTTGATCACACTGCGACCCAGATTGCCTTGCAACAAGCGCAAACCGCCCGTCACACTGAAAGGCGATGCAGCAGGTCGAACCACGGTCTCATCTTTTGATGCACCCAGCTTTTCCCAGCCCAGTTGGCCATTGACACTCACAGGCCTCTGCGTGAACTCCCGAATACCACCTGCGCGAACTGTCAGTACATCTGAATGCATGAAGCCTGCATCTAATAACTCCCGAATGACATACCCTGGCCCACCCGCTACTTGAAATTGATTGACGTCCGCACTGCCGTTGGGATAGATGCGCGTGAGCAAGGGCACCACATCCGACAAGGCAGAAAAATCATCCCAGTCAATGATCAAACCCGCAGCGCGGGCCACAGCCACCCAGTGAATCAAGTGATTGGTCGAGCCACCGGTGGCCAGCAAAGCCACCATGGCATTGACGATACAACGCTCATCCACCAATTGCCCGATGGGCGTGAAGTTTTTGGCTTTCACCAACTGCAACACGGTGCGCACTGACTCCCGAGTGAGCTCGCTGCGCAGGCCGTCTCCAGGATTCACAAAGGCGGTTCCGGGTACATGCAAGCCCATGGCTTCAAGCAACATTTGATTGCTGTTGGCGGTACCGTAAAAAGTGCAAGTGCCTTCGCCATGGTAAGCCGCAGACTCTGCTTTCAACAATTCTGTACGGTCTACCAAACCTTGTGCGGCCAGTTCACGCACCTTGGATTTCTCGTTGTTGGACAAACCACTGCCCATGGGCCCGGCAGGGACAAACACCGTGGGCAAATGGCCAAAATGCAAAGCACCAATCAACAGGCCCGGCACAATTTTGTCGCACACGCCCAGCATGAGTGCCGCGTCAAAAACATCATGACTCAAAGAAACAGCGGTCGACATGGCAATCACATCCCGGCTGAACAAACTCAGCTCCATGCCAGGCGTGCCCTGCGTCACACCATCGCACATGGCTGGCACACCGCCTGCCACTTGCGCGGTTGCGCCCCACTTGCGGGCCTCGTCTTTGATCAAGTCGGGGTAATGTTGAAAGGGTGCATGCGCCGATAGCATGTCGTTGTAGGCATTGACCACGCCAATGTTGGGGCCACGTGCTGCAGCACTCACCACAGGAATGCTGGCCAAACCAGTTGCCCGCGATTTGTCGGCATCGGGCATTGCTGCAAAGGCATGCGCCACATTGGCACAGCCCAGGCGGTCAGCGCCAGGCTGGCGAGCGGCTGCCGCATTGACCTGCTCAAGGTAAGCAGCCCGCAGCGATTGGCTGCGCTGCGCAATGCGGGCTGTCACTTTGGCAACGGTTGCATTCAAGGTCATAGGCAATCTGATTTGAGGTGAAATTGGGTATGTAACTTTGTTACATGGCGAATGGTAACTCGACATGCTCGGCTTTGGCACACTTCAAGTTACAGATTGGTTACGAAATTTCAAAGCTCAGTTTCGAAAAGCACATGTTTGCCCTCAAAATTGAAAACATTCATTTCAAAGATTCCCTTGATTCCAAGCCTTTCCGCCACTGACAATCGCTCTGACCAAGCCTTTTGCGAGCCTACCCAAGAGGCCTTGATCAAGCATTGGCCGCGTTCTCAAGATTTATGGGTCTTTGGGTATGCGTCGCTTATTTGGCGACCCGAGTTTGAGATTCTGGAGCAACACAAAACAAAGGTACAAGGCTGGCATCGCGCCCTCAAAATGTGGAGTCGCTTGAATCGCGGAACACCCGAGTGTCCAGGTTTGGTTTTTGCCTTGTTGTCTGGCGGCAGTTGCCAAGGCATGGTTTTTAGAACGCCTGCCCAAAAAGTGGCGCAAACCATCGAACAACTCTGGTTTCGTGAAATGCCCAACAATGTTTACACCACTCGGTGGTTGCAATGCCCTACCCCTCATGGGCCAGTCAACGCGCTGGCCTTTACCTTGCCCAGAAGCAGCCCCAGTTACACCGGCACCTTATCCCCTGCGCAGTATCAACATATCTTTCAAAATGCCACAGGGCGCTACGGCACTACCTTAGACTACGCACAAGAAACATTGAACAGCTTGAAACATCATGGCATTCATGACAAGGCCCTCGAAGCTTTGTTGCAATTTGCCAAGGACAGACTATGAACATCGCCGATTTGCGTAAGAGTTATGAAAAAGCAGAGCTGAGTGAAGATGCCTCGGCAGCCGATCCGTTGAAGCAATTTGAGCGTTGGCTCAATGAAGCCATTCAATCTGAAGTCCCCGAACCCAATGCCATGACCGTGGCCACGGTGGCCAGCAACATGCGCCCAAGCACGCGCGTAGTGCTCATCAAGGGTTATGACGAACGCGGTATTGTTTGGTACACCAACTACGACAGCCGCAAAGGCAAAGAGCTTGCTGGCAACCCCTTTGCGGCCTTGCAATTTCACTGGGTCGAGTTAGAGCGAGTGGTGCGCATTGAAGGCCGCATGGAAAAAATCAGCGACGCAGAAAGCGACGCCTACTTTCACAGCCGCCCCCTAGATTCGCGCATTGGCGCATGGGCCTCACCCCAAAGTCAGGTCATTGATGGCCGAGGCGTGTTGGTCACCAACGCCGCCAAGTATGCAGCTCAATTCATGCTCAACCCGCCTCGCCCACCCCATTGGGGTGGCTATCGTTTGGTACCCGATGAATGGCAATTTTGGCAAGGCCGCAAAAGCAGATTGCACGATCGCCTGCGCTATCGCTTGAACGAAGGCAATTGGCTTCGCGAACGCTTGGCGCCTTGAGCAGACCCTCATTTTTAAAAAGAAGCCAGCACACCCAACTTGACACTTCGCCCTGGCAATGGTGCTTTGCCAGGCGCTGTTGAGGTCAAGATGGAGGTGGCACTGTATGCCCATTGATTGCTCAGGTTGTCGACCCTTGCAAACCAATTGAGCACACTGCCAGACACTTTTTGCTTGTACGCCACGTGGCCATGCCAAAGTGTGAATGCGGGCGTCGTCAAACTTCCCTCTGGCACCCTATTTTGGGCAGCATGCCAATCAAACCCGAGGTGTGAGCTCCAAGCGCCTGTTGCATGAACCAAACCGGCTCCCAAGCGCAGCGGGGCAATTCGCGGCATGGCTTCGTTGGTGTTGAGGTTGATCGCTCGCACCGCATCCGCTCGCCAAGTCAAATCCAAAGTACCAGCTGATTGCGCCAAGCGCCATTGGCCTGACGTTTCAAAGCCTGAGAACTTGGCGCGCACACCTTGATAAACCTGCACGGGTAAATTGTCTTCCACTTCCAAAGAACCTAGAAGCCCAATGAAGTTTCCAAAGCGACTTTGGAATGCGGTCAACTTGAATTGATGCGCACCCTTTTGCCATTGAGCAGAAATATCCATGCTGTTGGCTTTTTCTAAACCCAGCCCTGATTGACCCCGCTCCCACGCAGCAGTCGCAATGTGCGGGCCATTGGCAAAGAGTTCGTAGTCTTTAGGCGCTCTTTCAGTGCGTGACACGTTAGCACTCAAGCGCCAATTGGGTCGCCACTGCCAAGCAGATGACATGGCATAGCTTTGGGGTGAGAATTTTCGGGTGCCCAATTCAAATCGATCGACACTGGGGTCTGGATTGCCAAGAGACTGAACAGAGACCTGTTCTCGGCGAACTCCCACATTGAGACTTGCCTTGCCAAACGAAAACTCTTCAATGGCAAACAATGCTTGTGTTCGGTTGTGACTGAAAGGGACAAACGCCTCCGCTCCGTCGGCCGAGAAACGGGCTTGCTCAGACTGCCACCCCCAAACGCCTTCCCAAGTACCAGCAGCTGTTTTCCATGGCTTGTGCCTAAGTTGAACACGCCCATCATGGCCTTTGATAGCAAACACAGTACCCGCTTCAGCACCTTCAAATTCGGTGTGTTGATAACGGGTCTGGCTGGCTTGCCAATCTACACTTTTGAAGATGCCACTTGTTGGACGCCACGCACCCTCCAAGGCTGCGCGGTCTGATTTCATGCCAATGGTGACCTCATCTTCAGCCACTGTGCCGTATTGGCTTTTGTAGGTTTGCAAAGACAAGCCCACAAAGCCTTGATCAAAGAACACACTGGCACCAAGGGCACCGCCATTGGCGTTGTTGGCCGAATTGCAAATGCGCTTGGAGAGTTCGGGGGAGCCGGGTTTGGTGCAAGCCAATGCCTGCGGCACTTTGACATCTTTTGAATTGCGATCAAACGCATCCGCGTGCAAGACCCAAGAGCCAAAACCAGTTTCAAGCAAAGCGCCTTTAGAAACTTCCTGATTGCCTGAAGCACCTTGCAATTGAACCTTGCCTAAAACACCTTGCATTGGTTTGCGAGGAATGCGGTTGTCAATGACATTGACCACGCCGCCAATGGCACTGCCGCCATATTGCAAAGCGGCTGGGCCTCTCAAAACCTCAATGCGTTCAACCGACAACACATCGAGGGGCACAGCATGGTCGTAGCTGATTGAAGAGACGTCTATGCTAGCGCCACTGTTGCTCAACACGCGGATGCGATCGCCATCCAGACCTCGCACAATGGGGCGACTGGCGTTCGGTCCAAAGTAGGTGCTGCTCACACCAGGCAAGTTGTTGAGCGTTTCGCCCAAAGTACTTTGTGCCTGCTGGGTTAAGTTCATGCCCGACAAAGTGCTGACATTGTTGGCATTTTCGGATCTGGAAAGCGGATTACCCGTGATGATCACCTCGTTCACTGCTTGAGCGATGGCTTGGGGTGCGAAAACTGACGAGGCCATGGCCATCAAAGCCAGAACAGAGGTCGAAGTGTGAAATGCAAAAGGCGTGCGTCGCCCACAAATTTGGGAAGAAAAGAAAGACATAGAAATCCTTTGAAAAACAAAAGCGCCCTTTCCGCTTAGGAAAGAGACCCCAATGACAAACGTTCAAAGGAAATAAGGTGGTGCGCGTGCAGAGAAACAATGGGCTGGTGATTGAGTGCTTTTCTCAAACAAAACCCATTGATCAGAAGAAACGGCTTGAGAGGCAGCCACCAAGACGTGATGGCCAACAGGTGCTTCACCAGAGCCCAAGTGGTCAAGTGCCACGCACGACAGTGAGCCCTCTTCATGGTCACTGAACAAGACTGTTTGAACGTCTTGATGACAATCATGAGCATGCAAAACTTGGTGAACCCGACCTACGGCAGGCGCCACCAAAACAGCACAGATCAGCAGCGCTTGAAGTACACGAACAAAAATAGACTGTCGTTTCACTTGAACTTCACTTGAACTTCATTTGAACTTCATTTGGGCTTGACCCAGTCAGAAAATGTTTTCTTGAACTTCCAGACCTTGGGTGCAGCCACTGCCAAGCAGTAGCCCTGGGTTGGGTTGCGTTCAAAGAAGTCCTGATGGTATTCCTCGGCGGCGCTGTAATTCTGCAAAGGCAACACTTCAGTGACAACGGCCGTGTCGAACACGTTTTCAGCTTCTATCTCTGCAATGAGTGCTTTGGCCACCTCAGCTTGCGCCGGCGATGTGACATAAATACCGCTTCTGTATTGAGTTCCTCGGTCATTTCCCTGCCGATTGAGGGTGGTGGGATCGTGAATGACAAAGAAAATTTCAAGCAAAACCCGCGTGCTGATAACTTCTGGGTCGTAGGTCAACTTCACCACCTCGTTGTGGCCAGTATCGCCCCCACAGACCTGCTCATATGTTGGGTTGATGGTTCGACCGTTGCAATAACCCGACTCGACATCCAACACACCTTTGACTTGAACATAGACAGCCTCAGTGCACCAAAAGCACCCGCCGCCAAGAACCAAGGTTTCAGAATGTGAAGGAATTGTCATAGGCTGATTGTCTCTTAAATTCAGCCCCATTGATCTGTTCGTGCTTGCAATTGGCTTGCTAAGCACTGCGCCAAGTGGTCCTATTAACAGGACATCTGCATGGGACATTTCGCATAGCGATAAAATACGCTATCTTTTATCTTTCACGGATTTAAATCATGAAGCCCTCCTTTCAATGGCAAGACCCCTTTCTCCTTAACTCACAACTGAGCGACGACGAAAGAGCCATCGTTGATGCCGCCCATGACTTTTGCCAAGAAAAATTGCAGACCCGCGTTTTGATGGCGGCGCGTCACGAAAAGTTTGACCGCGAAATCATGAACGAGTTTGGCAGCATGGGCTTCTTGGGTTCCACCATTGAGGGATACGGCTGTGCAGGTTTGAACTACGTCAGTTATGGCTTGGTGGCTCGCGAAGTGGAGCGCGTTGACAGCGGCTATCGCAGCGCCATGAGCGTGCAAAGCTCTTTGGTTATGCACCCCATCAACGAATACGGCTCAGAAGCCCAACGTCAAAAATATTTGCCCAAATTGGCCACCGGCGAATGGGTGGGTTGCTTTGGCCTCACTGAACCCAACCACGGCTCCGACCCTGCCAGCATGATCACTCGCGCCAAACCTGTGGATGGCGGCTTCATCATGAAGGGCGCCAAGATGTGGATCACCAACGCCCCGATTGCCGATGTGTTTGTGGTGTGGGCCAAGTTGGAAGGCGAAGGCGATGGCCAATCTGCTATTCGCGGCTTCATTTTGGAAAAGGGCATGAAGGGTCTCACGGCCCCCAAAATTGAAGGCAAGATGAGCTTGCGCGCCAGCATCACAGGCGAAATTGTCATGGACGATGTGTTTGTGCCCGAAGGCAATATGTTGCCCAACGTGTCTGGTTTGAAGGGTCCGTTTGGCTGCTTGAACAAAGCCCGCTATGGCATTGCATGGGGCGCATTGGGCGCAGCAGAAGACTGCTGGCACCGCGCTCGCCAATACACCATGGACCGCGTTCAATTTGGCCGCCCCTTGGCCCAAAACCAATTGATCCAAAAGAAATTGGCCGACATGCAAACTGAAATCAGCTTGGGTTTGCAGGGCTGCTTGCGAGTCGGCCGTTTGATGGACGAAGGTCAATCTGTGCCAGAGATGATCAGCCTGATCAAGCGCAACAGCTGCGGCAAGGCCTTGGACGTGGCCCGCATGGCGCGCGACATGCACGGGGGCAATGGCATTCACGACGAATACCACGTCATTCGTCACATGATCAACTTGGAAACAGTCAACACCTATGAAGGCACACATGACGTGCACGCCCTCATTTTGGGTCGAGCTCAAACAGGTTTGCAGGCTTTTTATTGATCTTTGATTCAAAGCAAACTCACTGCAAAAGACCGCTTCATGCGGTCTTTTTTTTCGTTCCAAATCGCCTTGCATCTTGACTGCCAGTTGCTTGCGCCTTATATTACTAACCACTGAGTCATTAAACGTGTCTGAATCCCTCCATAACCCCAAAAGAGAGCGCCGCAAGCAGCACCGCCCCGGTGAACTGCTAGAGGCGGCACTCGATTTGTTTGTGGAAAAAGGATTTGCTGCTACCAAATCGGAAGAGGTTGCAGCCAAGGCAGGCGTTTCAAAAGGCACCCTCTTCTTGTACTTTCCCAGCAAAGAAGAATTGTTCAAAGCTGTGGTTCGAGAAAACGTCGTCAAAACGGTCAAAGAAGGCGCTTTGGAAGTTGCCAATTTCAAAGGCTCTTGCTCTGAATTGCTCAAAACATTGATGATGGAATGGTGGCGCAGATACGGCGCCACCAAGGCATCGGGCATCACCAAATTGATCAGCAATGAGGCCCATCACTTTCCAGACTTGGCAGCCTTTTACCAAGAGGAAGTGATCGACCCTGCCACCCGTTTGCTCCAAGACATTTTGGAGCGTGGCCGCGCAACGGGAGAGTTTCATCACTTCGACACGGCACACACTGCCACGGTGGTGATTGCGCCCATGCTGTTTTTGATCATGTCAAAAAACACTTACGGAATTTGTCTGTCGGGCTCTGGTGAAACCACCCCCGAAGATCTCATTGCACAACACGCTGATTTGATCGTGCGTGGACTCTGCACCAACCCGAAAACACAATGATTTCAAAAAAACTGAGCTTGAGCATTCTCGTTCTGGCAGTGGCTGGCCTCATTGCTGTAGGCCTTCAAAAAGGCTGGATTGGCAAACGCGCCACACCCACTGAGATGGTCAAAAGCAATGGCCCTGTGAGCATCGAGTTATCGGAAACTGACATCGCCGTGGCCCAAACCATGACCATGTCGCAAGGCGTGCCCGTCACGGGCACACTCAAAGCGGTTCGAACTGCCATGGTCAAAGCCCGTGTTGCGGGTGAACTTGTGATGCTGGAAGTGCGCGAGGGCGACCCTGTGAAATTGGGCCAAATTGTGGCGCGAGTCGACAACACCGAATACTTGGCACGGCAGCGCCAAGCGCAGCAGCAAGCAGAAGCTGCGCGTGCGCAAGTCGACGTGGCTCAGCGTCAATTTGACAACAACAATGCCCTGGTGAATCAAGGTTTTATTTCTAAAACAGCTTTAGACACTTCAATGGCCAACCTCAATGGCGCCAAAGCAAGCTATCAAGCGGCTTTGTCAGCACTCGATGTCAGTACCAAGGCCTTGGACGACAGTGTTTTGAAAGCCCCGCTCCACGGCTTCGTGAGTCAGCGCTTTGCTCAACCGGGTGAGCGGGTTGCCCCAGAAGCTCGCATCATTGAAATAGTTGATCTTTCCCAATTGGAACTTGAGGCCACGCTCACATCGGCAGAGGCCATGAATGTCAAAGTGGGTCAAATTGCCAAACTGAATGTGGAGGGCACGTCGCAAGAAGTCTCAGCCAAGGTCTTGAGAATCAATCCAAGCACTCAAACAGGCAGCCGCAGTGTCTTGGTCTATTTGGGACTCCAATCGCACCCTCTCCTGCGCCAAGGCGTGTTTGTGCAAGGCAGCTTGGGCACCCAAAAAGTTCAAGCCGTGGTTGTGCCCCTTGAAAGCGTGCGATCAGACAAAACCAAGCCTTATGTTCAAACCCTGCAAGACAATCAAGTCGTTCACCTGCAAGTAGAACTGGGCGCAAAGGGGGAAGCCGATGGCAAAGCCGTCATGGCTTTGAAAGAAATCAAAGAAGGCACAAGGGTGTTGGCGCCTAGCGCAGGTGCCGTGAGGGATGGCACTTTGGTCACCCAGTCTGTGAAAGCGGCTGTTTTGCCTGCAAACACAAAACCGTAAGCACAGCGCATGTGGTTCACCAAAGTCAGCCTTCAAAATCCGGTCTTCGCGACCATGATCATGCTCGTGTTTGTGGTCATGGGCCTGTTTTCGTTTCAACGCCTCAAGGTTGATCAATTTCCCAACATTGATTTTCCAGTGGTGGTGGTGCTTACAGAATACCCCGGCGCCTCACCCGAAATTGTCGAGAGCGAAGTTTCAAAAAAAATTGAAGAAGGCGTGAACGCCATTGCAGGCATCAACGCGCTCACTTCGCGCAGTTATGAAAATCAATCGGTGGTGGTGATTGAGTTTCATCTCAACATGGATGGCCGCAAAGCGGCCGATGATGTGCGTGAAAAAGTAGCAGGCATTCGCGCCACTTTGCGTGATGAAGTGAAAGAGCCGCGCATCATTCGCTTTGACCCAACCAGCAAATCTATTTGGTCCTTGGCCGTCATTCCTGACACTCAAAAAGACGCAAAGGCCACCAACTTGGTTGAGCTGACCAACTACGCGGAACAATCCATTAAAAAACGTCTTGAAAATGTGCGAGGCGTTGGCGCGGTCAATGTTCTAGGGGGCAGCCGAAGAGAAATCAATATCTATCTGCGGCCAGACGCCATGGAGGCCTTGGGTGTGTCGGCCGAGCAAATTGCCTCAGCCGTGCGCAATGAGAACCAGGACTTGCCGGTGGGCGCCTTGCGCTCCTTTTCACAAGAGCGTGTCATTCAAGTTCAGTCACGCGTCAAAAGACCCGAAGATTTCGCCAACATCATAGTGGCCAGAAAAGGCAGCACCCCCATTCGCCTCTCGCAAGTTGCCCATGTGAATGATGGCGCCCAAGAAATAGAAAACATGGCGCTTTACAACGGTGAGCGCACATTGATTCTGACAGTTCAAAAATCCCAAGATGCCAATACCATCGAAGTGGTTGATGGCTTGATGAGCACCCTTGAAGGACTCCGAGCACAAATGCCTGCTGGCATTCGTTTAGAACCTGTCTCTGATGGCTCGCGCCAAATTCGCGTTTCGGTAGACAACGTTCGCAGAACCCTGATTGAAGGTGCCGTGCTCACCGTTCTCATTGTGTTTTTGTTTTTGAACTCTTGGCGCTCAACAGTGATCACTGGCTTGACGCTGCCCATTTCACTGATCGGAACTTTTTGGTTCATGAGCATATTTGGCTTCACTGTCAACATGATCACACTCATGGCGCTGTCTTTGTGTGTGGGCCTCCTGATAGACGATGCCATTGTGGTGCGTGAAAATATCGTACGGCATGTGCAAATGGGCAAGAGCGCTTACAACGCCGCCTTGATTGGTACCCAAGAAATTGGTCTTGCTGTCTTGGCCACCACCTTGTCCATCGTTGCGGTTTTCCTGCCCATTGGTTTCATGGAAGGCATCATTGGCAAGTTCTTCCACGAGTTTGGCATCACCATTGTGGCGGCCGTCTTGATTTCGATGTTTGTGAGCTTCACGCTCGACCCCATGTTGTCAAGTGTTTGGCATGACCCCAGCATTTACCATGTCGGTCAAAACAAAGCGCCTGCAAATGGGTATGACAAATCGATAGGCCGTGTCACGCATTGGTTTGAAGTTCAGACCGATCGCATTTCAGACCAATATCAAAACATGCTGGCATGGGCTCTTAAGCACAAGCGTAGCACCCTGTTGGCGGCCTTGCTCATCTTTGTGGCCAGCGTGTTCATGGTGCGCTTTCTAGGCACAGAATTTGTACCCAAGGGCGACTACTCAGAAACCACACTCACCTTTCAAACCCCCGTGGGCACTTCGCTCGAAAGCACTGCTTTGAAGGCCCAACAAGTTGAAAAAATAGTGCGTGAATTTCCGGAGGTGAAGTACACACTCACGGGCATGAACACCCCCAATGCACAAGGCAAGAACAACGCCAGCATTTACATCCGTTTGGTAGACCGAAAACTGCGGCAGCGCAGCGTGGAAGAAATTGCCACCCAGCTGCGAGAGCGCCTGAGCAAAGTCGCTGGCATCACCGTCACTCACGTCGGAACCCTCGATGCTGTGGGTGGTAGCAAACAAATAGAGTTCTCTCTTCAAGGCCCAGACCAACGTGAGCTAGAACGACTGACCTTGCAGATTCTGGATAAGGTTCGCAACATTCCAGGCCTTGTCGATTTGGACTCCAGCGTCAAACCCAATAAGCCTTCCATTGCCATCAAGGTGCTGCCAGAGTCGGCAGCCGATATTGGCTTCAGCGTTGCACCCATCTCTAATGCACTGCGAACCCTGATTGCCGGACAAACTGTGGGCAATTGGCGTGCCCCCGACGATCAAACGTACGACGTCAAAGTGCGGCTTGCGCCTGAATATCGCAACAGCCCTCAGGATTTAGAGCGTCTGTCCTTCAGCCTGCCTGCGGCTGATGGCTCTTCTCGCACTGTTCGATTGGGTCAAATTGCGCAGATTCAAGAAACAACGGGTTCCAACCAAATCAACCGGCGCGATTTGATGCGCGAGGTTTCCATCAACGCCAACTCATCCAAAAGATCAGCAGGCGAGATTTCGAACGACATTCGCAAAATTCTAGACACGGTGGCCTGGCCGCCTGGTTATCGCTATCAATTTGGTGGCTCAACCAAAAGCATGAATGAATCATTTCAATATGCCATCACAGCGCTCATCATGGCCGTGATCTTCATTTACATGATTTTGGCCAGTCAGTTCAAGAGCTTCTTACAACCCATTGCCCTCATGACGGCCCTGCCCCTGACATTGATCGGCGTGGTGTTGGCCCTCATGGCGTTTGGGTCGGCACTGTCCATGTTCTCTGTCATCGGCGTCGTGATGCTGATGGGTTTGGTGACCAAAAACGCCATTTTGTTGGTCGATTTTGCAATCAGGGCGCGCGAAGGCAGTGTGTCTGATTCTGGTCAGCCCATCGCAGGCTTGAGCCGACATGACGCCCTGTTGATGGCGGCCAAAGTCCGGCTTCGCCCCATTTTGATGACCACTTTGGCCATGATTTTCGGCATGATCCCCTTGGCATTCGCCCTCACGGAAGGCTCAGAACAAAGAGCCCCTATGGGCCAGGCCGTGATCGGTGGGGTCATCACATCTTCCCTGCTGACGCTGGTGGTGGTACCCGTGATGTATTGCTACATGGACGATTTAAGTGAGTTTTTGAAAAGGCTCTGGTCTGGCAAGCAAAATTCACCGCCTGATGCGCCTGTAGAAGCTAAAATATAGATTGCTAGAATTAGATACCCCCTGGAGTAGAAATGAACAACGATATCGCCCGTTTCAACATGATTGAACAGCAAATCCGTCCTTGGGAAGTCTTGGATGGCGCAGTTTTGTCACTGTTATCTGTGGTGAAGCGCGAAAACTTCGCGCCCTTGGCGCACAAAGCTTTGGCTTTTGTGGACATGGAAATCCCCCTCAAAGACGGCAATGAAACTGGCCAAGTCATGTTGGCTCCCCGCGTTGAAGCCCGTTTCTTGCAAGATGCCGATGTCAAGCGCACCGACAAAGTGTTGGAAGTTGGCACAGGATCTGGCTACATGGCCGCACTTTTGGCTCATCAAGCTGCCAGCGTTTTAAGTTTTGAACTCGACGCCGCTTTGGCCCAGCAAGCACGCACCAATCTGCAAGCAGCAGGCGTTCACAACGTTGAAGTTCGACAAGCAGATGGCAGCCAAGGCGCTCCTTCGGAGGGTCCATTTGACGTCATCATACTGAGTGGCTCTGTGCCGCACGTGCCACAAGTGTTGCTGAACCAATTGAGCATTGGCGGTCGTTTGTTGGCTGTTGTAGGCGAAGACCCTGTCATGCGCGCCAGCGTGATCACCCGCACAGCCGATCAACAGTGGCAAACTTCAGAGCCCTGGGACACCATGGCGCCCCGCCTGCAAGGCTTTCCCGAGCACAATCGTTTTTCTTTCTAAAACGCTTTGTACACAAATCTTCGATCAGAACTTTTCAGAAATGCAACAAGTCAGCCCCGCCCAATTCAAAGAATGGATCTCACAATCGTCTGCGCAAGGTCAGCCCTTGATCTTGGATGTGCGTGAAACTTGGGAGTGCCAGCTGGCAAGCATTGCACCCGAAGGTTGTGATGTTCAGATCATGCCCATGCAAACGATTCCTGCTCGAATTGACGAACTAGACAAAAACAGAGCCATTGCGTGCCTGTGTCATCACGGCGGACGCAGCATGCAAGTGGCAACGTTTTTGGAGCACCATGGCTTTACAAACATCGCCAACATCAGTGGCGGCATCCAAGCATGGTCTGACCAGGTCGATGCCAGTGTGCCTGTTTACTGATTTAAATTGAATTGATTTCCATGCCCATTGGCTTTTGCCTCGAAAGAACTTTATGAATTTGCGCTTTCTTCCCATCACGTTGGCCATTTCTGCTGCTTTTGCTGGCTCAGCGCAAGCGCAAAACTTAATGTCTTTGTTCGAGACAGCTCGAGGCTACGATGCCACCTACAAAGCCGCGCAGTCACAGTACACGGCCAATTTGTCAAAGGGTGAGCAAGCCAAAGCGCTGTTGCTGCCCACAGTTGGCCTAACTGCCAATGTGAACAACACCAACTTTGACAGATTGACACCCCCGCTGGGAACATTCTCTGCACAAAGCGCGGCACTGACTCTCAATGCCTCTCACCCCCTGTACCGCCCCGCCAATTCTGCAAGTTACCAACAAGGCATGCGCCAATTGGAATTGGCAAGCATCCAACTCAAGGCTGCAGAACAAGACCTCATGGTGCGTTTGAGCCAAGCTTACTTTGACGTGCTCATTTCTCGTGAAAGTTTGGAGTTTGTGCGGGCACAGAAAATGGCAGTTGCCGAGCAATTGGCCGCTGCCAAGCGCAATTTTGAAGTTGGTACATCCACCATCACCGACAGCCGCGAAGCCCAAGCGCGTTATGACTTGGTGTTGTCCCAAGAAATTGCAGCTGACAACGATTTGCGTATCAAGCGCATGGCTTTGAATCAACTGGTGGGATTGAACAACATCGAACCCAAATCGCTGTCAAGCAAAGCCAAGTTGACGGCCCCTGAGTTATCGTCCATCGATCAATGGGTGCGCCAGTCCTCTGAGTTCAATCCCGTTGTTCTCCAAAATCGCGCAGCACTCGACATTGCCAAACTTGAAACCACCAAGGCAGAAGCTGGCCACAAACCCACCCTGGACTTGGTTGCAGGCATTACCCCCACACGCTATAAAAATGGTACAGGCATCAACGCAGCACAAGTTGATAACAACTTAACCTCCATCTCCTTGTCATTCAACATGCCTTTGTTTGCTGGCTATGCCACGCAAAATCGCATCAAGGAGGCCCTGGCTTTGGAAGAAAAAGCGCGCTCAGACCTAGATGCTTCAGAACGCAACGTGGCGCAGGCCACGCGCACTGCGTTTTTTGGATTGCTGTCAGGCATTGGTCAAGTCAATGCCTTGCAAGCTGCTGAAGCCTCAAGCCAAAGTGCTTTGGATGCCAACAAGCTGGGTTACCAAGTAGGTGTACGCATCAACATTGACGTGCTCAACAGCCAAAGCCAACTGTTCCAAACCAAACGCGATTTGGCCAAGGCACGTTACGATGTTTTACTGGGTCAACTCAAATTGCGACAAGCTGCCGGCGTTTTGACCGATGCCGACTTGGCTTCGATCAATGCGCTTTTAAATCCTTGATTCAATCCTGGCGGCTGGCTTGTATCTGTGCCAGCACGGCTTGAACGGTGTGTTGAGTTGCGCCGCCATGTTGCTGTGCAAATTGAAAGGCATTGACTGACTTTTGCTTTTGCAGGGTTCTGTTCTGAACGGTGTCTACAACCAACTTCAAAGCCGCAGTCATGTCCGAAACACGTTGTGCAGCACCGGCAGATTCGGCAGCCTGAGAGGCCTCTGCAAAATTGAATGTATGCGGGCCCATCACGATGGGACAAGCACAAGCTGCCGCCTCAATCAGGTTTTGACCCCCTAGTTTTTCAAAACTACCGCCCAACAAGGCGGCATCGGCGAGGCTGTAATAAAGCGCCATTTCACCAAGGGAATCCCCCAGCAAAATGACAGCGCTGTCTTGAGCCGCTTCTTTCAACTGAAATGCCGATAACGCAGGATCTTGGCCCAAAGTTGAACTCCATGTTGAACGCCTAGAAACCGTCAAGCCACTCGCCGCGATCAAGCTCTCAACCTCGCGCACACGTTGTGGATGCCTTGGCACAATCAACCAGTGAATTTTCACATCTGGATGCTGCTTGGTGAATGTCTGCCAGGCAGCCAGCCACAAACTTTCCTCGCCGTCGCGCGAACTGGCCAACATGACAACAGGTGCGCTCAATTGTTCACGCCATGCACGTCCCATGGCCACTTGTGATGCATCAGGTTTGGCATCAAACTTCAAATTGCCAAAAACACCCTTGACAGATGCCCCCAAAGATTTCAAACGCATGGCATCGTCTGGTGCCTGAGCATAGACAGCGCTCAGCCCCGCAAAAGCAGGTTTCATCAATGACGTCCATCGCTGCGCCTGACGCAATGACTTTTCGCTCATGCGGGCATTGATGAGCATGATAGGAATGCCCTTCTCTTGGGCGCTGTGAATCAATTGGGGCCACACTTCCGTCTCAAGCAGCAAGCCAATTCGTGGCTTGAATGAAGTCAAAAAGCGCTCGACCACTTCTGGTGAATCCCAAGCTTGCCAAACTTGCACATCGCCGTCTTGCAACAACTTGCGCCCTTCCTCGCGCCCCGTTGCTGTGCCATGGGTGAGCAATAACTTCATGTGGGGAATGGCTTGTCTCAAGCCTTGAAGCAAGATGGCCGCTGTGCGTGTTTCGCCCAAAGAAACTGCATGAATCCAAATCCAATCGTTACAAGCACTCTGCTTGTAATGACCAAATCGTTCTTCTATGAATTGACCATAGAGCGGCTCGGCTTGCGCACGCTTGCGCAGCTTTCGGCGCAACAGTGGTTGCGCCAAGCGCATGAACACGCCATAAAGCCAAAGTGAAAAGCCTGGCATCAATCTGCTCATCCGGAAATGTCGGATGCAAGTCTCAATGTGCAGCGCTTTGCAAACTGGCATCCGGCTTGACCGTTTTTAGCAAGGTCAGCATGTCATGTTCGATGCGGTGAAGTGCCGATTCTGTTTGGCCTTCAAAACGCAAAACCAGCACGGGCGTGGTGTTGGATGCACGAATCAAGCCAAAGCCATCCGGCCAATCGACACGCAAGCCATCGATGTCAGAAATTTCGGCAGGCGCCGCAAAATATTGGCTGGCCACTTTCAACAACTGGGCCGTGAGCACGTGGGGCTCCCCCTCTTTGCAAAGCACGTTCAACTCTGGCGTGCTGAAGCTTGTGGGCAACGCTTTGAGAACAGCATTGGCGTTGGGGCTGCGACTCAATATTTCCAACAAGCGGCAACCCGCATAGGTGCCATCATCAAAACCGTACCAGCGTTCTTTGAAAAAAATGTGGCCGCTCATTTCACCACCCAATGGCGCTTGCCCTCCTTCGGCCTCAATTTGTTTCATCTTGGCTTTGATCAGGGAATGACCCGTTTTGAACATCAAGGCTTGACCACCCGCTGCGCGGATGGCAGGCGCCAAACGTTGAGAGCACTTCACATCAAACAAAATAGTGCCGCCGGGTACGCGGCTGAGAACATCTTGCGCAAACAACTGCATCTGTCGGTCTGGATAAATGGTTTCACCATCTTGGGTCACGATGCCCAAACGATCGCCATCCCCATCAAAGGCCAAACCCAGCTCTGCACCTGAACTTTGCAATGTGGCGATCAGGTCTTTCAAGTTTTCAGGCTTGCTGGGGTCGGGATGGTGATTGGGGAAATTGCCGTCGACCTCACTGAACAACTCAATGACATCGCAACCCAAGGCCCGGAAAATACCTGGCGCACTGGCACCTGCAATGCCATTGCCAGAATCGATGACAATTTTGAGCGGCCGCGTGAGTTGAATACTGAACACAATGCGCTCAATGTAGGCTGGCAAAACATCCACGGCACGAATAGAACCACCCGCATTGAGTTGCCATGATTCGTTTTCAATGATGTGTTGCAGCGCCTTGATTTCATCGCCATAAATGGCCCGACCACCCAAAACCATTTTGAAGCCGTTGTCATCTTTTGGGTTGTGGCTGCCCGTCACTTGAATGCCACTGTCACACAAAGTATTGGCTGCAAAATAGAGTTGTGGCGTGGTAGTGAAACCAACGTCTATGACCTCAATGCCGACATCCACAAGTCCACGCATGAGCGCAGCTGACAGCTCGGGGCCACTCAAACGGCCATCACGACCCACCGCCACAGTGCGACGTCCTTCTTTTAAAGCCAAGCTGCCAAAGGCACGGCCCAAAGCTTGTGCCAAGGGCGCATCCAGGTTGCGCAAATAAGTGCCGCGAATGTCGTAGGCCTTGAAAATGGAGGCTGTAACTTGCATCAATAAATCCTTAGAATGAATGCGCAAAAGCTAGTGGGTAACGCCAAAATCCAGTGCGATTAACCGCTATTGTAGGTCCGACTGCCTCAAATCAGCTACCATCAAAACATGCAATTTCACCCTGAAACCTGCCGCAAAACCACCCAAAGTCCATTGGGTTTGCTCACCTTGGCAGCCAACCCCAATGGTCTTTGTGGTGTTTGGTTTGAAAATCAAAAACACTTTCCTGACACACACTCTTGGACGGTAGATCAGCGTCATCCCCTGTTGCTTCAAGCTGAGGAAATCTTGGCACAATTTTTCCAACAAAATTGGCAAGCAGGTTGCTCAGCGCACATGGCTCTCAAAAAGCTTCCCTTAGATTTGAGTGGTGGTACCACTTTTCAGCAAGCTGTTTGGCAAGCTCTCATGCGCATCCCCATGGGGCAGACATGCAGCTATGGCGAGCTTGCAGCGGCCATTGGCCGTCCTGGTGCTTTCAGAGCCGTTGGGACTGCCATCGGCCGCAATCCCATCAGCATCCTCATTCCGTGTCACCGCGTTTTAGGCACGCTAGGCCAACTCACAGGCTATGCCGGCGGAGTTTGGCGCAAGCAAGCTTTGCTCAGGCTTGAAAACGTCCAATTTTTGAGCGAAAAAGACAAGCACCCATGAGCGAGCCCGTATGAGCCAGCAGCAAGCAGGCGATTCGCCAGACTGGCGAGTTGATTACTTGACCTTGGCCGCTTTGTGGGGTGCGTCGTTTTTATTCATGCGCATGGGCGCAGCAGAGTTTGGCCCTATGGCCACAGCTTGGACACGCGTTTGCGTCGCCACACTTTTTTTATTTCCTTTGATGCTTTGGCAAGGCCATTGGGCCTTGTTCAAGTCCAATTGGAAACTCATTTTGGCTTTCGGCGTTTTCAATTCTGCTTTGCCGTTTGCTTTGTTTGCTTATGCGGTGATGCACATCTCAACAGGGCTGTCAGCCATTTTGAATGCCTCAGTGCCCTTGTTTGCGGCTGTGGTGGCTTGGATTTGGCTGGGCGACCGGCTCAACGCTTGGCGAATTGCGGGCTTGTTCATTGGTTTTTTGGGCGTCACACTTTTGGCGGGCGACCAAACCAGTTTTCACAGCGAGGCCAACCCCGACGCCAGCGCTTGGGGGCAATACACCGCCATCGCAGCATGCCTTTTGGCCACGTTGTGCTACGCCATCTCGGGTAGTTTCACAAAAAAGTACATGCCCAATTTGCCCCCCTTGGTCTCTGCCACGGGTAGCCAATTGGGCGCCAGTCTGGCGCTTGCCTTACCAGCGCTTTGGTTCATGCCAGAGGCGTTGCCAAGCACCCAAGCTTGGGCATCTCTTATCATCTTGGGTGTCGTTTGTACGGGTATTGCCTATATCCTTTACTTCCGACTGGTCAATCGCGCAGGGCCTGCCAGAGCGCTGACGGTGACTTTTTTAATTCCAGTGTTTGCATTGATCTACGGTGTTGCCTTTTTAAATGAAACAGTGACACTCAGCATGGTCTTATTGGGCATGGTCGTGGTTTTAGGTACCGCCATGTCCAGTGGTGTTTTTCCAAAAATGAAATAATCGAATGATGAAACGACGCAACCTCACCCTTCAAATGACTTTCAGCCTGCTTGCAGGTATTTTGCTGGGCGCCAACGTCCTGGCACAAGGCACGCCAGCCAGTGTGCTCACGGGCACTCAAGCGCCCATCAAGCTGATCGTCCCTTTCACCCCTGGCACTGGCATTGACCTGATTGCACGCACAGTGGGTCCCAAACTTTCTCAGCGTCTGGGTCGCCCCGTGGTCGTTGAAAACAGGGTGGGGGCTTCTGGCAACATTGGCACTGAAGCAGTGGTTAAGGCGGCACCCGACGGGCAAACCTTGTTGGTCAGCGTCAACACCTTGGTGATGAACAGAAGCCTTTATGCAGGCCTGAGTTTTGATCCCGTGAAAGATCTGGCGCCCGTTATTTTGACCAGTTGGGGCCAGCTGCCGTTGGTCACACACCCCAAATCCAACTTTAAAACGGCAGCCGAATTGGTGGCGCATGCCAAATCCAATCCAGGACGCATCAACTACGCATCGCCAGGCGTTGGCACACCCCACCACCTGTCGATGGAATTGTTCAAAAGCACAGCTCAAGTGTTCTTAACGCACATCCCTTACCGGGGCACTGCGCCAGCAGTGACCGACTTGCTGGGTGGCCAGGTAGACGCCATGTTCCTGCCCATCCATGTGGCCTTGCCACAAATCAAAGCGGGCAAACTTGTGGCCTTGGGAATAGGCAGTGATCAACGCCACCCATTGCTGCCCAATGTGCCCACCTTGAGTGAAGCCAAAGCAGGCAAAGTGAATGTTGACATGTGGTACGGCATCTTCGCGCCCAAAAACACACCCAACGACATCGTTCAAGCCTTCAACAAAGAAATCAAAGCCATCTTGGCCAGTGAAGATGTTCAAAAAGCATTCCAGCCGCAAGGCATGGATCCTGCCAACAGCACCCCCGAGGAGTTTGGCAAGTTGGTCGAGCGCGACGCCAACCGCTGGGCCGAATTGATCAAAATTCAAAACATCAAAGCGGAATGAGCATGAACATCGCCATTGTGGGAGGCGGCATTGCCGGCCTGAGTTTTGCGTTGGGTCTCCACCAGCGAGGCATTGACTGCGATGTTTTTGAAAGTGTGACCGACATCAAAGAAATTGGCGTTGGCATCACCTTGCTGCCGCACGGCATGCGCGAGCTTGCAGCATTGGGCGTGCAAGATGCGCTAGAGGCAGTTGGTATTGAAAATCTTGAAAGTGTTTTTTACACACAGCACGGTCAATACGTTTACCGAGAAGCTCGCGGCCGTCATGCAGGCTACGCGCTGCCCGAAATCGGCATTCACCGAGGCAAGTTGCATCGCATTTTGTTTGATGCCGCTGTTAGCCGTTTGGGAGCCGACAAAGTGCACACAGGCATGCGTTGCACAGGTTTTTCCCAAAATGCCGATGGTGTTCAAATTGATTTCGCAAACGCTCACACGGGGCAGCCAGTTTCAGTCAATGCTCAAATAGCAGTGGCGTGCGATGGCGTGAACTCCGTCATTCGAAAGCAAATGCATCACCAAGATGCAATTTGCTTTGCGGGTATCAATACATGGCGCGGCGTCACTGTTCACCCACCCATTTTGACGGGCAAAAGCTATTTGCGAATTGGCACCGTCGAAGTGGGCAAGATGGTGATCTATCCCATCATTGACAACGTCGACGGCAAAGGCAATCAACTCATCAATTGGGTGGCCGAACTCCAAAAACCCAATGCCGTCATGAACGACTGGAATCGCCCCGGCGATCCTGCTGTGTGCGCAGAAATCTTCAAAGACTGGACCTTTGATTTCTTGAATGTGCCAGAACTTATTTTGAAAGCTGAGAAAGTTTTCGAATATCCCATGGTCGACAAAGACGCTTTGCCTTATTGGACGCAAGGCCGCGTGACGCTCATGGGCGATGCAGCCCACCCCATGTACCCCCGAGGCTCCAATGGGTCAGCTCAAGCGCTCATAGATGCCCGCACTTTGGCAGAACAACTCAGCCTGCACAGCAACCCACAGGATGCACTCAAGGCTTACGAAGCATTGCGTTTGGCGCCCACGGCCAAGGTGGTCGAGACCAACCGCAACGTGCCACCCGACTTCATCATCATGAAGGCGCAAGAACTCAGCGGCGGCAAGCCTTTCAGACACATCGATGATCTGATTAGCCAAGACGAATTGCGCCAAATTTCTGACAATTACAAAACAGTGGCCGGTTTCGCTTTGACAAAGTGAATGGTCGTTTCTGAAATTGAATGTTGAGACTCGCCCGCTTCGGCCTTGATTTGACGCGCCCTCAATTGCCCGCACCCGCCTTCCACGTCTTGCCCCGCTGAATTTCTGAGCTTGGTCAAAATACCCCGCTTGTGAAGCGAACGGGCAATTTCAGCGGCTCGCTCCCAAGAGGGGCGCTTGAAGGGTAAATCGTCTACGGCGTTGTAAGGGATCATGTTCATGAGTGCGTATTTGCCCTTGAGCAGACGAGAGATGCCCTCTATTTCTTCTTCCGTGTCATTGACGCCTTGGATAAGTGTCCACTGGTATTGGATGGGATAGCCGGTTTGTTGGGCATAAATTTCTGCAGCTTCTACCAACTCTTCTGGGCTCATCTTGGGCGCGCGCGGCAGCAATTGCGCGCGAAGATCGGCTCGGGTGGAGTGCAAAGATAGCGCCAAGGCTGGCTTGACCAAACCAAGTGGCAATCGCTCAAAAACTCGCGCGTCACCCACCGTGGAAAAAACCAATGATTTGTGTGCAATGTTGCCCACCGTGCCCAGCACTTCGATGGCCTCCAACACATTGTCTAAATTGTGTGCAGGCTCACCCATTCCCATGAACACCACTTTTTTGACGGGACGATGCAGCCTGGCAAAAGCAACTTGCGCCACAATTTCTGCACTGCCTACTTGTCGGATCAAGCCTTCTTTGCCCGTCATGCAAAAGACACAACCTACAGCGCAACCCACTTGCGAAGACACGCACACCCCATCGCGAGGCAAACCCACTGTTTCGACAGTTTGTCCATCTTGCATCGAAAGAAGCCAACGAACTGAGCCATCTTCTGCGGGATGACTCGATTGCAGCCGAAGCAAACTCGAAAGGCTTTCGGACAACTGAGGCAATGCTTGACGCAGCGCCAAGGGCATGAAGCTTTCTAGAGGCCGACTGCCACTGTTTTGCGGTTTGGCTTGAGACCACAAACGCAAAATGCGTTGCTCATGGGCAGGCCGTGCCCCCAAGCAACGCAATCGGTTTCGAATCTCGCTAATTTGCTGAAATGTCATGCCGCTATTGGACATGAAATTAAAGCCTTATTGCATGGTGATGCCAGCGTCTTTGATGACTTTGCCCCAACGATCCAATTCTTGAACCATCAAGGTGTTCAATGCTTCAGGAGAAGAGATATCAGCTTCTACACCAGCCGCATACAACTCCTTCTTGGTATCAGCTGCATTCAACACCTTCGCAATTTCAGAGTTGAGTTTCATGACCACGTCTCTGGGTGTGCCAGCGGGGGCCAGCAGACCCAACCAAACACTGGCGTTGTAGCCTGGCACGCCTGCTTCCTGCATGGTGGGCACATCAGGCAGCTGTGGAATGCGCTTGGAAGTGGTCACCGCCAAAGCCTTGAGCCTGCCAGCTGGTACCTGCGCCATGGCATTGGGCACACCGGCAAAACTGCTCTCCACCACACCTGCCACCAAGTCATTGGCGGCGCCACCGCTGCCTTTGTAGGGCACATGCTTCATCTTGACGCCTGTCATGGCCGCAAACATGCCGCCCATCAAATGCTGAGCACTGCCGTTGCCTGAAGATGCATAGTGAATTTTGTCAGGCGAGGCTTTGGCCAAAGCAATGAATTCAGCCACATTGTTGGCGGGCACCTTGGGATTGACCAACAAAACATACGCAGAATCAACCAACTTGCCCACAGGTGTGAAACTCTTGATGGGGTCGTAGGGTAATTTTGGATAAATGGCTGGGCTGATCACGTGCGTGGTAGAAACCATCACCAATGTGTAACCATCAGGCGCGGCCTTGGCCACAAAGTCGGTGCCAATGGTTGAACCCGCACCCGCTTTGTTTTCAATCACAAAGGGTTGCCCCAGCGACACCGAAAGCTTCTGCCCCAGTATTCGCGCCACCACGTCCGTAAAACCTCCGGGCGCAAATGGCACGATCAATTTAATGGGTTTGTTGGGATACGCCTGCGCCAAAGCGGCGGTGGCAGTGCCCCCCAACACAAAACTGAGCAGCGCAACTCGGCAGACATTTCGAACGATGTGACGCATGGTTTATCCCCTGTAGATTGGTGTAGGCATGGTGTAGTAGCTGTGCAGAATGTGATAGGCCATCATGTAGTTTTTTTGCTGGAAACTGGCATGCGAAATACCGGCCATCACACTGAACTGCTTGTCTGTGTTGGGCAGCAGTTTGTAGAAATCGATGAGGTCATCAAGACCTGCAATGCCATCGTACTCGCCACGCATCACTATGGTGGGGACCGAAATTTTGAGAGGATCGACCACTGGCAACTTGGAGCACATGTCCACGTAAGTGCCTGTTGGCATGGAGTCATCCAAAGTCAAAATGGCGTCTGCAAAAGCGCTGACGGTGGCTTGGTCTGCTGTGTCTGGATGGTCGCGATCAAAAATGCTGTGCACAAAAGCGCGATCGATGGGTCTGCGATTTTTGGCCAAAAACTCAGGTAATTTTTTGCGGCGCTGCTCCAAGGTGTGACTGCCCTCACCCGTCCAGACAAATGCATCAAGGGCCAATTTGGCAATTCGCTCTGGGTGATTTTGTGCAAACAAAGCAGCCTTCAAAGCACCCGAGGAAATGCCATACATGTAAAGCTTTTGAGACACTGAATGCTTCAAAATATACGCACTGCCTGCTTCCAAATCTTCTGCGCCATTGGCAATGTCAGAATTGATGGGGCGGTGTTTGTCAGAGCGGCCATAGCCCTCGTTGTCCATGGTCCACGTGTCGAAGCCACGCTCTGTAAACCAGTCCATCACTGAAGAGTAAGGCCGGCCAGGTACCGACAAATCGAAGGTGGGTTGTGAGGCCATGGAGGAGCCATGCACAAAGAAGATGGTGCCAGCGTAGGGCACATTGGGAGATGCTTTTTTCTGCCAAAGAAACAGATTGATATCACCCTTTTTTGTCCAATGTTCTACACCACCAGACCAAGTCACGTTGCTCATGAAAACTCCTGTTGCTAAATCATCAAAAATCAGTAGCCCGTAGCATAACGGGGGTCGTCTAATTTAACAGCCTCCAAAACCCCAAGAGAGGGCCAAGGATCCAACTTTTCGTGCAAGAAAGTGTGGTGAAGCGTGAAAAATTTTCCACGCCAGCGACGGCCTTTCAAATTCAACTGATCTGGTTCAGATTGAAATCAAATTTAAAAGCTCAGAAGGCGAATGAATTTGGGCATGAGCACGCCACTTTTGCACATCGCTTTGCAATCCTAAGTAGCCATAGGTGGCTGCTACTGTTTTCATGTCTGCGGCATGGCCCGCCACGATGTCGCGCTCGTCATCGCCCACATACACGCAAGCACTGGCTGGCATGCCTAAACGCCTAGCCGCCTCCAACAAAGGCTCAGGATGCGGTTTGGCGTATGGCGTGGTGTCACCACTGATGACCACGGCAGCCGATTTAAAAAGTGGCATGGCCTGGGTGAGCGGTTCTGCAAAACGCTTGGACTTGTTGGTCACAACACCCCAAGGCAATTTGGCAGCAACCAAGGCCTCAATCATTTGCGATACGCCTTCAAATGCAAAGGTTCTTTCTGTCATGCAGGCTTCGTAATTGACAAAAAATTCTTCTTTCATGGCGTCATATTCGGGATGCTCTGGCGTGAAGCCAAAAGCCAAACCAATCATGCCCCGTGCGCCTGCACCAGCCATAGGCCTGTAATGCGAAAGGGGCAAGGAAGCCAAGCCACGGTCGACGCGCATCTTGTCGACCGCTGCCCCCAAGTCTGGGGCGCTGTCGATCAGGGTCCCATCGAGGTCAAACAGGACCGCTTGAATACTTTGAAACTTCATAGGGGGTCTTTGAAACTTCAGAGATCGGACGGCTTTTGAGTGGCCATCAAGTAATTCACGTCCGTGTCGGCGTTCATGGCGTAAATTCGAGTGAAAGGGTTGTAGCCCATCCCCTTCATTTGATGCAATGAGAGGCCTTCAGCTCGCACCCAATCGGCCAACTCACTGGGCTTGATCATGCGCGCATACTCGTGAGTGCCCTTGGGCAACAAATTGAGCACATACTCTGCGCCAACAATGGCAAACAAAAATGATTTTGGATTTCGGTTCAAAGTGGAAAAGAACACCCAGCCACCAGGCTTCACCAATTGAGCGCAAGCCTTCACAACCGCTGCGGGGTCAGGCACGTGCTCCAACATTTCCATGCACGTAACCACATCAAACTGACCCGCTTGTTGTGCTGCCAAATTTTCCGCGCTGATTTCTTGGTACTGAACACCCTGAGTGCCTGCTTCCAAAGCATGCAACTGGGCAACTTTGAGTGACTTGACGGCCAAATCGATGCCCAGCACTTGGGCGCCTTGTCTAGCCATCGCATCTGACAAAATGCCGCCGCCGCACCCAACATCGAGGACTTTTTTGCCGGCCAATGGCACCAGTGTCTGAATCCAGTTCAATCGCAAAGGATTGATTTGGTGCAAGGGCCTGAATTCACTTTCTGTGTCCCACCAACGGTGCGCCAAGTCAGAAAACTTGGCCAGTTCGGCGGGATCAACATTGGATGAAGAAAAATGGGAATGCGAAGTTTGTGAAGTCATAGGCCCCCATTGTCTACGAAAGTAAAAAAGCCTCCCAAGGGAGGCTTTTTAAGATCAAACAAGCTTGATTGAATTCAAGCTTGGGCTTGATCAGTTGGGGCGTGTACCCACAACTTCGATTTCCACACGGCGGTTCTTAGAACGGCCTGCGTCTGTCTTGTTGTCAGCAACGGGTTGCTTCTCGCCCTTGCCTTCGGTGTAAACGCGGTTTTTCTCGATGCCTTTGGTCACCAAGTAAGCCTTGACAGCGTCAGCACGCTTCACAGACAACTTTTGGTTGTAAGCGTCAGCGCCAGTAGCGTCGGTGTGACCCACAGCAATGATCACTTCGAGGTTGATGGCTTTGACTTTGCCAACCAAATCGTCCAACTTGGCTTTGCCGTCAGCTTTCAAAGCTGATTTGTCAAAGTCAAAGAAAGTGTCAGCAGCGTAAGTCACTTTGGTGGCTGCAGCTGGTGGGGGTGCTGGAGGTGCTGGGGGTCTTGGAGCAGGAGCGGGAGCAGCAGCAGGCGCTGCTGGCGCAGCGGCTCTTGGAGCTGGAGCTGGAGCTGGTGCGGGTGCGGGTGCAGCTTTTGGCGGAACAATGGCGCCGTCGCAACCAGCAGCAGCAGTGGCAGGCGTCCAAGTGGCGTCTCTCCAGCAGAGATCAGCTGTACCGTTTTTCCAGGCAGTGCCTGCACTGTCGCGCCAGTTGTCTACGGTTTGAGCGCCTGCGGCGCTTGCAAAGGCAGCTGAAGCCAACACCATTGCCACTTTGTTGAATTTTTTCATGGTTCTCCTCATGGGGATTAATACCGCAGACATCCTGCGAGAAAAGAGACGATTTGAATGACCATCACCCAAAACGTTGAAATCATTGTGCCATAGCTCTGAGTCAAATCCCCAATTTGGGGAAAAGCCCTTATCCGACAACTTGGCAATCCAAGCAATGTGTTGCAAATCAACGACAGTCTTTAGACCTAAAATGACAGTCTTTCACCCAGTGCGCCTGACCCCTCATGACCCAGTTTGCTAAAGAAACCCTCCCCATCAGTCTAGAAGAGGAAATGCGTCGCAGTTACCTCGACTACGCCATGAGCGTGATTGTGGGACGCGCTTTGCCCGACGCGCGAGACGGCCTCAAACCGGTGCACCGCCGGGTCTTGTTTGCCATGCATGAGCTGAACAACGACTGGAATCGTGCGTACAAAAAATCGGCCCGTATTGTGGGTGACGTGATTGGTAAGTATCACCCTCACGGTGACCAATCTGTGTATGACACCATTGTTCGCATGGCGCAAGATTTCTCTATGCGCCACATGTTGGTGGACGGTCAAGGCAACTTTGGTTCCGTGGACGGCGACAACGCTGCGGCCATGCGATACACAGAAATTCGCCTGGCCAAAATTGCGCACGAAATGTTGGCCGACATCGACAAAGAAACTGTCGACTTTGGCCCCAACTACGACGGCTCTGAAAAAGAACCCTTGGTCTTGCCTAGCCGCATTCCTAATTTGTTGGTCAACGGCTCGGGCGGTATTGCGGTCGGTATGGCGACCAACATTCCACCCCACAATTTGAACGAAGTGGTTGACGCTTGCTTGCACATGCTGCGCAACCCCGAAGCCACCATCGACGAGTTGATGGAAATCATTCCTGCGCCCGACTTCCCTACTGCCGGCATCATTTACGGCATCAGCGGCGTGAAAGAAGGCTACCGCACAGGCCGCGGCCGTGTGGTGATGCGCGCCAAGTGCCACTTTGAAGACATCGACAAAGGCCAGCGCCAGTGCATCGTGGTGGACGAGTTGCCCTACCAAGTGAACAAGAAAACTTTGCAAGAACGCATGGCCGAATTGGTTCACGAGAAAAAGATCGAAGGCATCAGCCACATTCAAGATGAGTCCGACAAATCGGGTATGCGCCTGGTGATTGAACTCAAGCGCGGCGAAGTGCCTGAAGTGGTGCTCAACAATCTGTACAAACAGACACAGTTGCAGGATACGTTTGGCATCAACATGGTGGCCCTCATTGATGGCCAGCCCAAGTTGTGCAACCTCAAAGACCTCATCAGCGTGTTCTTGCAACACCGCCGTGAAGTGGTCACTCGTCGCACCGTGTTCACATTGCGCAAAGCGCGCGAACGCGGTCACGTGCTGGAAGGTTTGGCCGTTGCATTGGCCAACATCGACGAGTTCATTGCCATCATTCGCAATGCGCCCACACCGCCTGTGGCCAAAGCCGAGTTGATGACCCGCCGTTGGGACAGCAAGCTGGTTCGCGAGATGCTCACACGCACCCGCGCCGATGGCGGCGCGGTGAATGCTGACGACTACAGACCCGATGGTTTGGAAAAAGAATTCGGCATGGGCAAAGACGGCTTGTACCGCCTCAGCGACACCCAAGCCCAAGAAATTTTGCAAATGCGTTTGCAACGCTTGACCGGCCTTGAGCAAGACAAGATTGTGGTTGAGTACAAAGAAGTCATGTCAGAGATTGAAGACTTGCTCGACATCTTGGCCAAGCCCGAACGCGTGTCCACCATCATCGGTGAAGAGCTGGGCGAGTTGCGCCAAGAGTTTGGCCAAACCAAAATTGGCGCACGACGCAGCTTCATTGAAAACAATGCCCAAGACTTGGCCACTGAAGACTTGATCACCCCTACCGACATGGTGGTCACCTTGTCCCACAGCGGTTACATCAAGAGCCAACCTTTGTCTGAATACCGCGCCCAAAAACGCGGCGGTCGCGGCAAGCAAGCCACAGCCACCAAAGAAGACGATTGGATCGATCAGCTCTTCATTGCCAACACACACGATTACATCTTGTGCTTCTCCAACCGCGGCCGTTTGTACTGGCTCAAAGTGTGGGAAGTGCCTGCGGGTTCGCGCGGTTCACGCGGCCGACCCATCGTCAACATGTTCCCCTTGCAAGAAGGCGAAAAGATCAATGTGGTTTTGCCTTTGACCGGCGACATGCGCAGCTTCCCTGCCGACCACTATGTGTTCATGGGCACCTCCATGGGCACCGTGAAGAAAACATCGTTGGATGAATTCAGCAACCCTCGCAAGGCCGGCATCATTGCCGTGGACTTGGACGAAGGCGACTTCTTAATTGGCGCCGCACTCACAGACGGCAAGCACGACGTGATGCTCTTCAGCGATGGCGGCAAAGCCGTGCGCTTTGATGAAAACGATGTGCGCCCTATGGGTCGCAATGCACGTGGTGTGCGCGGCATGATGCTAGACGACACACAAAGCGTGATTGCCATGTTGGTGGCAGAAGATGAACAGCAAAGCGTGTTGACTGCCACCGAAAACGGTTACGGCAAACGCACATCCATCACAGAATACACACGCCATGGCCGTGGCACCAAAGGCATGATTGCCATCCAGCAATCAGAGCGCAATGGCAAAGTGGTGGCAGCAACATTGGTGCATGCCGATGATGAAATCATGCTCATCACCGACACCGGTGTGTTGGTCCGCACGCGTGTTTCTGAAATTCGCGAACTGGGCCGCGCTACACAAGGCGTGACATTGATTGGCTTGGACGACGGCGCCAAACTGTCGGGCCTGCAACGCATTGTGGAAAACGATGCCAATGTGCAAGACGATGCAAGCGATGACGCCGCTGATGCAACGGGTGACGGCATCGAAAGTGGTTCTGCTGAATGACACGGCCGTTCAACTTCTCTGCCGGCCCTGCCGCCATTCCCGATGCCGTCTTGATTCAAGCCGCCAGCGAAATGCTGGACTGGCACGGCAGCGGCATGGGTGTGATGGAAATGAGCCATCGCGGCAAAGAGTTCATGTCCATTTACGAAGAGGCCGAAGCCGACCTTCGTGAGCTGTTGGCCGTGCCCGCCCATTTCAAAATCTTGTTCATGCAAGGCGGCGGCATTGCCGAAAATGCCATCGTGCCCTTGAACTTGTCGCAGGAAGGCACGGTAGATTTTGTGGTCACTGGAACTTGGAGCCAAAAGTCCTTCAAAGAGGCGGCTCAGTTTTGCACGCCAAATTTGGCGGCCAGCGCTCAAAGCACCAAGTTCACCAGCATCCCCTTGCCTGCTGAATGGCAGTTGAGCGCCAACGCAAACTATGTGCACGTGTGCACCAATGAAACCATCGATGGTGTTGAGTTCAATGCGCTGCCCGACCTGAAGACCCTGGGCAGCAACGCACCCTTGGTCATTGATTTTTCGTCTCACGTGGCCTCGCGCAGCATCGATTGGTCCAAAGTAGGTTTGGCATTTGGTGGTGCGCAAAAGAATCTAGGCCCCGCAGGTCTCACTCTAGTGGTAGTGCGTGATGACCTCTTGGGCAAAGCCATGAAACACTGCCCCAGTGCGTTCAATTACAAAATGGTGGCCGACAACGGCTCCATGTACAACACGCCCCCCACATATTCCATCTACATTGCCGGTTTGGTTTTCAAGTGGTTGAAAGCGCAAACCGAAAACGGCATGACAGGTGTGGCGGCCATGGAGCAGCGCAACATGGCCAAAGCCAAGTTGCTCTACGACTACCTCGATCAATCTCAGCTGTACGAAAACCGTGTCGACAAATCATGCCGCTCGCGCATGAACATCCCCTTCTATTTGCGAGATGAGTCACGCAACGACGCTTTCTTGGCCGGCGCCAAAGCACGTGGCTTGCTGCAACTCAAAGGCCACAAGTCTGTGGGCGGCATGCGCGCCAGCATTTACAACGCCATGCCACTGGAAGGCGTGCAGGCGCTGGTGGCTTACCTCCAAGATTTCGAAGCAAAACAGGCTTGAATAAAATCGTTCAAGCGTTTGACTTTCTTGACTGAACTCAACATGACGCAACCTATTCAATCAGACGCTTTAGGCGAACTGCGCATTCAAATTGACTCGCTCGATCAGCAACTCTTGAGCTTGCTGAATCAGCGCGCCAAAGTGGCTGAAAAAGTGGGTGAAATCAAACGTGCCGAAGGCTCGCCCTTCTTCCGTCCCGATCGCGTGGCACAAGTCATTGCCAAAATTGAAAAGGCCAATCAAGGGCCTTTGCTGAATGCGCATGTGGCCTCCATTTGGCGCGAAATCATGTCTGCATGTTTGGCCCTAGAAGCGCCACAGCGCGTTGCAGTTCTAGGCCCTCAAGGCACTTTCTGCGAACAAGCCGCCATCGAATTTTTTGGCAGCGCTGCCAGTCTCATTTACTGCAACAACTTTGACGAAGTGTTCCATGCCACGGCCGCAGGCACCGCTCAGTACGGCGTGGTAGGCATGGAAAACTCCACCGAAGGCGTGGTGGCCCGATCGCTCGATTTGTTCTTGCGCTCGCCGGTTCATGTTATTGGCGAAGTAAGCCTGTTGGTTCGTCACAATTTATTGCGTCAGACCGACAACCTCAAAGACATTGAGGTGGTTCTGGCCCATCCTCAAGCGCTGGCTCAATGCCAAAATTGGCTCACACAACATTTACCGCATGCCGAGCGTCGCGCGGTTTCTAGCAATGCCGAGGGCGCTCGCTTGGCCGCTTCAAATCCTACTTGGGCTGGTATTGCCAGTGAGCGCGCAGCCTCACAATTTGGCTTGCACATTGTGGCGCACGCGATTCAAGACGAAGCCACCAACCGCACCCGTTTTGCCGTCATTTGCTTGCCGCAAACATTGGCCACACCGCCAGTATCTGGCAAAGACTGCACCAGCTTGGTGGTCTCCGTGCCTAACAAACCAGGCGCTGTGCATGACTTGCTCATGCCCCTCAAGAACAACGGCGTGTCGATGACGCGCTTTGAATCTCGCCCCGCCAAATCGGGCCAGTGGGAATACTATTTCTACATCGACATTCAAGGTCACGTTTCTCAGCCGCATGTGGCGGCTGCCCTGCAAGAACTGCAAGGCCTGTGCGCCTTCTACAAGGTGCTGGGCTCCTACCCTATTTCCGAATGAAATTCAAAAAAGTCGCTCTCATTGGCTGCGGTCTGATGGGCGGCTCTTTTGCCTTGGCCGCTCGGATGGCTGGTTGGGCACCCCACATCGTGGGCTACAGTGCCTCTGAATCCTCGCGTCAAAAAGCCCTGAGCATGGGCGTCATTGACCTGGCGGTAAATAGCATTGAACAAGCCGTGACAGATGCCGATTTAATTTTGTTGGCAGTGCCCGTGACGGCCACAGAAGCTTGTTTTAAAGTCGTTGCCCCTGCCTTGAAACCAGATGCGCTATTGATGGACGTCGGTTCGACCAAGTCAGACATCGTGGCAGCTGCAATCCGCACATTGGGTGACAAACTGCATTGCTTCGTGCCAGTCCATCCCATTGCCGGCAAAGAGGTGGCTGGCGTCGAACACTCCGATGCGGACCTGTACAAAGATCGCGCATTGATTGTCACGCCCATGATCAGCTCAGGCGCGACTCAAGTTCAACTGGCCAAACAAATTTGGAAAAGCCTTGGTAGCTACATCACAGAGCTCACACCTGCTGCACACGACGCGGCATATGCAGCTGTCAGCCATCTGCCGCATGTGTTGTCTTACGCCATCATTCGCGGCATTTTTCAACAGCCCAATGGCCCAGACTTGATTGCACTGGGCGGCCCTGGCTTCCGAGATTTCTCGCGCATTGCTGCCAGTGACCCTGTGATCTGGCGCGACATTTTGACCACCAACCGCGAGCAAGTCTTGTTTCAAATCAGCCACTTTAAAGAGGCATTGAACGACTTTGAAAAAGCGATTCAAGCCAACGAGCCGAAAGCCCTTGAAGACATGATTCGCCAAGCCAGTGATTTACGTTTCAAATGGCGCATGGGTGCCCACTCAAAGTCAGAAGAATAATTCAGCCAACATGTTTGCTACTGCGTTTCTCGATCTTCCTTCTTTGCAACAAGCTGGCGGCACCGTCACGCTACCGGGCTCCAAAAGTATTTCCAATCGCGTTCTGTTGTTGTCAGCACTTTGCGAAGGCACTACATGGGTTCACGACCTTTTAGATTCAGACGACACCCGTGTGATGTTGGCCGCGTTGCGCCAACTGGGCTGTGGTGTTGAACCCAAGCCAGGCACTCACAGTGTTTGCATTACAGGCTTGGGGCAGCGCACTTCAAACGGCCAATCCGCTGGTTTGAAAAAGCCTAACCACGCCATCGAATTTTTCATGGGCAACGCTGGCACTGCCATGCGTCCTCTCACTGCTGCATTGGCCGTGATGGGCGGCGACTTCACTCTCAAAGGTGTGCCGCGCATGCATGAGCGTCCCATTGGCGATTTGGTTGATGCACTGCGACTCTTGGGTTGCCACATTGATTATTTGGGTAACGAAGGCTACCCGCCTTTGAGAGTGCTGTCGCCTCGATTGCAACTCGACAAACCCATTCAAGTGCGCGGCGATGTGTCCAGCCAGTTTCTCACTGCACTCTTGATGTCCATGCCCTTGGCTGCCCAAAAGGACATCGTGATTGAAGTCGTGGGCGAACTCATCTCCAAGCCCTACATCGAAATCACCTTGAACCTGTTGGCGCGTTATGGCATCAGCATCAAGCGCGAGGGCTGGCAACGTTTCACCATCCCAGCCGGAAGTCATTACACGTCTCCGGGCGAAATTCATGTCGAAGCCGATGCGTCATCAGCCAGTTACTTTATTGCGATGGGTGCATTGGCCGCCAAAGACCAACCTGTGCGCATTCAAGGTGTGGGCGCAACCTCCATTCAAGGCGACATTCGCTTCATGGACGCCGCAGCTCAAATGGGCGCACACATTGAGAGCGGCCCCAACTGGTTAGAAATCAAACGGGGATCCTGGCCCCTCAAAGCCATCGACTTGGACTGCAATCACATTCCCGATGCCGCCATGACCTTGGCCGTCATGGCCCTGTATGCCGACGGTCCCACCACCCTGCGCAACATTGCCAGCTGGCGCGTGAAAGAAACCGATCGCATTGCGGCCATGGCCAAAGAATCGCGCAAATTGGGCGCGCAGGTAGAAGAAGGCCCCGATTGGTTGCGCATTCACCCTCTTACAACAGGCCAGTGGAAAGCCGCCAGCATTCACACTTACGACGATCACCGCGTGGCCATGTGTTTTTCGTTGGCGGCCTTCAACGCCGACCAACAAGCCGTGCGCATTGAAGACCCCAAGTGCGTGGCCAAAACTTTTCCAGACTATTTCGAAGCCCTTTTCTCAATGGCCCAAACACCCGCCGAACGCATTCCAGTCATCTGCATTGACGGCCCAACGGCCTCAGGCAAGGGCACCTTGTCCAGCTTGGTGGCTGAACGTTTGGGCTACCACTACCTTGACTCTGGCGCCCTCTACCGCGTCACGGCCTACGCTGCATTGCAGGCGGGCTTCAGCTTAGAGACAAGCAACGAATCCGCCATTGCCGCCATGGCTGAAAAGTTACCTGTGCGTTTTGAAGGGGACAAAGTCTTGCTCAATGAACAAGATGTGACCGACGCCATCCGCAGTGAAGAAGGCGGCATGAATGCATCCAAGGTGTCTACTTTGCCCGCCGTTCGGGTGGCTTTGGTCGCCCTTCAGCACAGCTTTCAGCGCCTGCCAGGCCTCTTGGCCGATGGCCGCGACATGGGCACGGTCATCTTTCCTGGCGCGCCTTTGAAGGTGTTTTTGACCGCCAGCGCCGCAAAAAGAGCCGACAGGCGTTATAAGCAATTGATTTCTAAAGGTTTTCAGGCTAAAATCGCCGATCTTCGGGCTGACTTAGAGGCTCGCGACGCACGAGACACTTCTCGCAGCGTGGCACCCTTAAAGCCAGCGCAAGACGCCATGCTGCTAGACAACTCAGATTTGAGCATCGATCAATCGGTGGCCCAGGTCCTTGACTGGTGGCAGAGCAAACAAAACTTCCCTGTTTGAAAACGTCAGTTCGATAACAATAAGTTTTGAAGAGGCCCACAAGGCACCCTCCGCGCTGCTTGCGCACATGCCTTGTGGTTCATCAACTTAACCCGCGTGAAAACGCAAACAACCGCCGCATCTAGCCTTGGTAACGACGCAATATCGCAGTCGTCAGACCTTTTTGCGGATTAGGAACTTGAATGTCAGAATCTTTTGCAGCCCTATTTGAAGAATCACTGAAGCGCACGGAAATGCGCCCAGGCGAAGTGATCACCGCTGAAGTTGTTCGCATCGAACACAACTTCGTGGTTGTTAACGCCGGCCTCAAATCTGAAGCCTACGTGCCCCTGGAAGAATTCAAATCTGATTTGGGCGAAATCGAAGTCCAAGTGGGCGACTTCGTGTCTGTGGCCATCGGCTCCATCGAGAACGGCTACGGCGACACCATTTTGAGCCGTGACACTGCTAAGCGTTTGGCATCATGGTTGTCCTTGGAAAAAGCTTTGGAATCTGGCGAATTCGTCACTGGCACCACCAGCGGCAAAGTCAAAGGCGGCCTCACTGTTTTGGTCAACGGCATTCGTGCTTTCTTACC
>Ga0214921_10000214_pt1 | contig 115052 bp, 109 predicted proteins | sample LL1505_MetaG_FD_177992 | JGI IMG/M metagenome (GOLD analysis project Ga0214921, IMG submission 177992) | Freshwater microbial communities from Lake Lanier, Atlanta, Georgia, United States - LL-1505 | ecosystem: Environmental > Aquatic > Freshwater > Lake | place: USA: Georgia | collected... | reverse complement strand
TCACCGGCAACGCCGCGGTGGTGAGTGATTATCGCTATCGTGGCATTTCGCAAACGCGCTTTGGCCCGGCCCTTCAGGTTGGCGCAGATCTGGTCCATGGCAGCGGCGCTTACGCCGGTGCATGGGCGACCAATATCAAGTGGATCAAGGATTTCGGGGTTGATGGCGGGATTGAACTGGATCTGTACGGAGGCTACAAGACCGAAATTGCCAAGGATATAAGTGTGGATGTGGGGGCTTTGCGGTATCAGTATGGCGGCAACAAACTGGGTAGCGTCAAGGGCTACACCGATGCCAATACGACCGAGCTTTATGCAGCGCTCAGCTACGGGGTAGCGACGTTGAAGCTGTCAAGGGCGATGACGGATTTGTTTGGCAATCTCGGGCCAAAGGGGCAGTCGAGCAAGGGCAGCACCTACATCGATTTATCGGCAACGCTGGATGTGGGCGCTGGGATCAGTTTCACGCCGCACCTTGGGCGCCAAAACGTCGAAAACGTTCCGGATGCGAGCTACACCGACTACAGCTTCACGCTCAATAAGGAGTACAGCGGGGTGGTGTTTGGCTTATCGCTGGTGGGGACCGATGCGAGCGAAAGCTTCTACGTGCCTGGTCCTGCTGCAAAGAGCAGCCAGTTTCTGGGCAAAACCGGCTTGGTGATCTCGGCAAAGTACAACTTCTAGGAGCCTCGCTATGAAACTGATCACGGCAGTCATAAAGCCTTTTAAGCTCGACGAGGTACGCGAAGCCTTATCCGAAATCGGCGTGCAAGGCATCACCGTCACCGAGGTCAAAGGTTTCGGACGTCAAAAAGGCCATACCGAGCTTTACCGGGGTGCCGAATATGTGGTCGATTTTTTACCCAAGGTGAAGCTCGAAGTCGCCACGCCCGATGCTTTGGTGGAGCGCGCGCTCGAGGCCATTGAGAAGGCAGCCCGCACCGGCAAGATCGGCGACGGAAAAATTTTTGTCTACAGCCTCGACGAGGTAATCCGTATTCGCACCGGCGAAACCGGTGAGTCAGCGATTTAACGGCGCTTGCGCATAGGCCATCGCGAAAGGAATTCGAATGAAAATGCTTCAGAATCTCATAAGAGCCCTTGGGCTTATGCTTTGTCTTGCCCTGCTTGCCAGCCCGATGTCGCAAGCTCTTGCTCAGAGTCCGGCCGTAGCGGCCAAAGCCGAATCAAGTGCTGATGCAAAGGCTGATGCGAAGGCCGATGCCAAGGCTGAAGAAAAGGCCGATGCCAAGGCCGAGGACAAGGCGCAAGCTTCTGATCCCAAAGCCGAAGCAGCACCCACGCCGCCCCCACCCAATAAGGGTGATACCGCCTGGATGTTGGTGGCCACGCTCTTGGTGGTGATGATGTCAGTGCCTGGTCTTGCGCTTTTTTATGGCGGGCTGGTGCGGGCAAAAAATGTCTTATCGGTACTGATGCAGGTCAGCACGGTGTTTTCTCTGATCGTGGTTTTATGGGTGATTTATGGCTACAGCCTTGCCTTTACCGGGGGTTCGCCCTTTATCGGTGGGCTCGACAAGCTCTTTTTGGCTGGCGTGACGGCAGACTCAGCGGGCGCAACCTTCAGCAAAGGGGTTTACATCCCGGAAATTGTGTTTGTGGCTTTCCAGGCAACCTTTGCAGCGATTACCTGCGCACTGATTGTGGGCGGATTTGCAGAACGGGTGAAGTTTGCGGCTGTGCTTTTGTTCTCGGCCATCTGGTTTACCTTTGGCTATATTCCGATCGCACACATGGTCTGGTTCTGGGATGGGCCGGATGCGATTAGCGACCCCAAGACGCTGGAGTCGGTGACCGCTGCCGCAGGCTGGTTGTGGCAAAAGGGTGCGCTTGACTTCGCAGGTGGTACGGTGGTGCACATCAACGCCGGGGTTGCCGGTCTGGTCGGTGCTTATTTGATCGGCAAGCGCATCGGTTTTGGCAAGGAAGCGATGGCGCCCCACTCGCTGCCACTCACCCTGGTCGGTGCCTGTTTGCTCTGGGTGGGTTGGTTTGGCTTTAACGCCGGCTCGAATCTGGAAGCCAACGGGGTGACCGGTATTGCATTCATCAACACGCTGGTGGCAGCGGCCTGCGGATTGCTTGCCTGGTCTTTTGGCGAGTGGATGTCCAAGGGCGAACCCTCGATGCTGGGCGCCGCCTCGGGCGCAATCGCTGGACTGGTTGGCATCACCCCGGCTTGCGGTTTTGTCGGACCGATGGGCGCGATTGTGATTGGCCTGGTCTCGGGCCTGGCTGCCTTGTGGGGCGTAGGCGGTCTCAAGCGTTTGCTTGGTGCTGACGACAGCCTGGATGTTTTTGGTGTTCACGGGGTTGCCGGTATTGTCGGTGCACTGCTTACAGCGGTGTTTGCTGCGCCGTCGCTTGGCGGTGCCGGGATTTTCGATTACGTAGCCAATACAGCCTCAGCTGATTATTCGATCGGAACGCAGCTGTGGATTCAAACGCAAGCGGTGCTGGTCACCGTAGTCTGGTCCGCGCTGGTTTCCCTGATTGCATACAAGCTTGTGGATCTGGTGATTGGGCTTCGGGTGAGTGACGAGCAAGAGCGCGAAGGCCTTGATGTTGCTTCGCATGGTGAGTCGGCTTACCGCCTCTGATCGCCTGCCTGTTCGCAACGCACTTTTCCGGTCGCCTTTCTCTTCTTCATGCGTCTTGCCCCGCCTTGATGGCGGGGTTTTTTTCGTGGCTGCCTGCCAACTACAATGCAGCCTCGGTATTCAACAAGGCGCATGTTCATGGTTCCTCACTTAAAGACCGCGCTCAACGGTCCGCTGCTTGCCCTGGAGCAGCAAATCATCGCGGCATCCGCTTCGATTGAACGCTGGTTTCGCCTGGCCTGGCAAGAGCACACGCCTCCCTTTTACGGCTCAGTCGATTTGCGGCACGCCGGATTCAAGCTCTCGCCGGTGGACATGAATTTGTTCCCGGGTGGCTTTAACAACCTCTCCGAGGAAATGCTGCCCCTGGCGATTCACGCAGCGATGGGGGCGATTGAAAAGTACTGTGCCGATGCGCGCAATTTGCTGCTTATTCCTGAAAATCACAGCCGTAACAGTTTTTATTTGATGAATGTTGCGCGCCTTGCGGGCATCCTGCGGCAAACCGGACTTGAGGTTCGCCTCGGCAGCTTAAACCCCGAGCTCGTCAAGGCCACCGAGCTTGAATTGCCCAATGGCCAGAGCCTCTTGCTTGAGCCCTTGCAGCGGCAGCAAAGCGCAAACGGATCAGCACGGCTTGGCCTGGAGAACTTCGATCCTTGCGCAATCCTGCTCAACAACGACCTTTCTGCCGGCATCCCGGAGTCTTTGCGAGGCCTTGATCAACAGGTTTTATTGCCTCCTTTGCACGCCGGATGGGCGGTACGTCGAAAGTCCCATCATTTTGCGGCTTTTGATCAGGTCGTTGGCGAGTTTGCCCAACTGCTGCAGATCGATCCCTGGCTGATCAATCCCTATTTCGCGGTATGCCAGAACGTGGACTTTCACGAACGCAGCGGCGAGCAGTGCATGGCCGAACAAGTCGAACAATTGCTTGGAAGAATGCGCAGCAAGTACCGGGAATACGGCATTACTGAAGAAGCTTTTGTGATCGTGAAAGCCGACGCGGGCACCTACGGCATGGGCGTGATGTCGGTAACAGACCCCTCGCAGGTGGTCAACCTGAATCGTAAGCAGCGCAACAAGATGGCAGTGGTCAAGGAAGGCCTTGAAGTGAGCCAGGTGCTCTTGCAAGAAGGCGTGCCCACCATCGAACAGCTTGAGGGCTCAAGCGCCGAGCCGGTGGTCTATATGATCGACCGCTATGTGGTGGGCGGGTTTTACCGGGTTCACCAAAGCCGTAGCCGTCAAGAAAGCTTGAATGCGCCTGGCATGCACTTTGTGCCCTTGCCCTTTGAAACCTCTTGCATCCTGCCCGATGGCACAGAACCGCCGCAGGCTGCTCCCAACCGCTTTTACGCCTACGGTGTGGTGGCGCGTCTGGCGCTTTTGGCCGCAGCGATTGAATTGGAGCAAACCGAGCCCGGTTCGGGCTTCTCTGCAGCGCAAGCGCAAGCTTGAGCGCCAAGCCACTTTCTGTCGGAGACAAGCGCGATGCAATGGCTTTTTATCGCTGACCCGATCAGCAGTTTCCAGATCAAAAAGGACAGTACCTACGCGATGATGCAAGCGGCGCAGGCACAAGCGCACGAGATCTGGGTGGCCGAACTCGGCGATCTTTATGCGCGCAAGGATCGTGTTTATGCCAGCAGCGCTCCAATCCGCTTGCAAAGCCTTGCGCCCGGCGTGAAGGCGTTGAAAAACCCGCGTTGGTACACACAAGGCGAGCGCCAGGAGCGATACCTTGGCGAGTTCGATGCGGTACTGATGCGCAAGGATCCGCCCTTTGATCTGGAGTTTCTTTATGCAACCCTGTTGCTTGAGCAGGCTGCGCGCGGCGGCGCCAGGGTTTTTAACCAGCCGCAGGTGCTGCGCGATCACAACGAAAAGCTTGCGATCCTGGAGTTTCCAGAATTCATCGCCGACACGCTGGTAAGCCGTGACCCGCAGCGCTTGCGCGCATTCGTGCAAGAACACCGGCTGGCGATCTTCAAGCTCTTGGACGGGATGGGCGGTGCCTCGATTTTTCAGGCGCGAGCCGATGACCCCAACCTGTCGGTTATTCTCGAAACCATGGCGCAATTCGGCAAGCGCAGCGTGATGGCGCAAGCCTACATTCCGGAGATTCGCGACGGGGATAAGCGCGTCTTGCTGATCGGGGGCGAGGTGGTGCCCTATGCGTTGGCACGAATCCCCAAGGCCGGCGAGGCCCGCGGTAATCTGGCTGCGGGTGGACGGGCCGAAGCGCGCCCTCTGAGCGCTGCCGATAAGCGTATTGGCGAGTATTTGGCGCCAAGACTCCATGCCCGGGGCCTTTTTTTGGTAGGTCTCGATATCATTGGGACGTTTCTGACTGAAATCAACGTCACCTCTCCGACCTGTTTTCGCGAAATCATGGATCAAACCGGCTTTGATGTGGCAAAGTTTTTCGTGCAAAAGCTCACGCAGGCTTGTAAACCATGATTGGTGTTTTGGTGATTTCGCACGAGCCGCTGGGTACGGCCCTGATTCGCGCGACCCGGCATGTGTACGGGCGATTGCCGGCGCAGTTGGCCGCCCTTGATGTCGTCCCGGATGAGGATCCGGAATTGGCCTACGCTGCCGCTTGTGAATTGAGCTTGCGAATCAACGATGGTTCGGGCTTGCTGGTACTGACCGATTGCTTTGGCGCCACGCCATCGCGGATTGCGATGCGATTGGCAAAACCCCAAAAAGTGCAGGTGTTGGCTGGGGTGAATTTGCCGATGTTGCTCAAGGCCCTTGCCCACCGCCGCATCGAGCTTTGCGAACTTGTTGCGTCGGTGAGTGCCACAGGCCAACATGCGATTTGCGAAATGGCCCACCCAAACAAGGAGTCCGTGAAGTGACCGAAGCTGCGGTGATTCTCAGCAACAAGCTTGGACTTCACGCGCGGCCTTCTGCGAAAGTCTCGCAGCTGGCCTCAAGCTTCAAGTCCGACGTCTGGCTTGCCCGTGGCAGCCGAAAAATCAATGCAAAAAGCATCATGGGCGTGATGATGCTCGCAGCGCCGCAAGGATCCAGTCTGAGCGTCTCGGCCGAAGGCGTTGATGAGGCGCAGGCGGTCCAGGCGCTGGTCGATCTTTTTGCCAGTGGTTTTGGTGAGCCAGGCTGATGTTCAGTTTGCATGGCGTGGGCGTGAGCGCCGGCATCGTGGTGGCGCGGGCGCGGCTGATTGAATCGGGCCATCAGGTCGACGTACCCCATTACCACATCAAGGCGAGCGAAACCGGGGCCGAGGTCGCGCGTTTGCAAGTGGCGATGCGCGATGTGCAACACGAGCTGCAGTCGGTGGCATCCCATTTGCGAGAAGACGCACCCCCTGAGGCCAAAGCCTTGCTCGAAGTCCACGCGATGCTGCTCGATGACCCGGCCTTTACCGGCGCAGCGGCGCGAGCCATTTGCCAGTCGCGCTGGTGCGCTGAATGGGCCCTTTCGGTGCAGGCCGCCGAGCTTGCAGCGCAGTTTGAAGCGATTGAAGATGAGTACTTGCGCGAACGCGGCCGCGATGTGCAGCAGGTTGCCGACCGGGTGTTGCGTCGACTTGCAGGCAGTCCGAGCGCGCACGCGATGGCCGACGAGCCAGCCGTGATTGTGGCAGCCGACATTGCGCCTGCCGACATGCTGCAATTACGCCATGCCCTTGGTTTTGTGATAGATCAGGGCGGTGTGACCTCACACACCGCAATCCTGGCACGCGGCATGAACGTGCCCGCGCTGGTCGGTGCGGGTCGAGCAAGCGAGCTGATTCGCGATGATGATTTATTGATACTTGACGGCCATCGTGGCGTGGTTGTAGTGGCACCCGATGAGGCGATGCTCACCGAGTACCGCAATTTGCAAGCCCAAGAGGTGCTTGACCGGCAGCGCTTGTTGCGGCTTGTCCATGTGCCTTGCCTGAGTCTGGACGGTCAGGCCATTGAATTGCAGGCCAACATCGAAACACCGGCTGAGGCGGCTGACGCGATCGCTGCCGGTGCGCAAGGCGTGGGCTTGTTCCGCTCAGAGTTTCTGTTTTTGAATCGCAGCCGGCTACCGGATGAAGAAGAGCAGTACCGTGCGTATCGGGCGGTGATCGAAGCCATGGCACCGCGACCGGTGACCATCCGCACGCTTGATGTCGGTGCCGATAAAGCGCTCGGCATCAGCGGCGAGGATCCGCATCAGGCACAAAATCCGGCGCTTGGCTTGCGCGCCATCCGTTTTTGTCTGGCCGAGCCCCAGCTTTTTCTGACTCAACTGCGGGCGATTCTTCGCGCTTCAGCCCATGGCAAGGCACGCATGCTGATTCCTATGCTTGCCCATGCCCACGAGGTCGAACAAAGCCTGAGTCGCATCGAGCAGGCCAAGCAGCAATTAAGCCGTCAGGGTTTACAGTTTGACGCCTCGATTGCGGTAGGCGGGATGATCGAGGTGCCAGCGGCTGCGATTTGCGCAGCCTCCTTTGCCAAGCGGCTCGACTTTTTGTCGATTGGCACCAATGACTTGATCCAGTACACCTTAGCGATTGATCGGTCTGACCATCATGTGGCTTCGCTTTACGATCCCTTTCACCCTGCGGTGCTCAAACTGATTCAGCAAAGCATTCGCGCCGCCCAGCGCGCTGGCAAACCGGTTGCGGTGTGCGGCGAAATGGCGGGCGAACCGCGGGCTGCGCTGCTGCTGGCTGCCATGGGTTTGCGACAATTTTCGATGCATCCTGCCCATGTGTTGCCGGTCAAACAAGCGCTTTTGCGTGCCGACCTGGCAGCGCTCGGTGCGCGTTTGCAAAAAATTCTGGCAAGCGACGATTTCGATCGTTTGCCGCAGTTTCTCGCTCGGCTGGCTTCCGGCTGAACAGGCCTTGGTGCTGTTTCACTCAGGCTCAGAGCCGCAGGCGGTACCGGTAAAGGCTGAGCGTTTGCACTTTAGCGAGCCGCTTGAACTAGCCGGGGGCGGCAGCTTTTTGGGCTATGAGCTGGTGTACGAAAGCTATGGGCGGCTCAATGCCGAGCGCAGCAACGCGATCCTGATCTGTCATGCACTGAATGCCTCGCATCATGTCGCTGGGCTCAACGAAGAAGGTGAACTGGGCTGGTGGGACAATATGGTCGGACCCGGCAAGCCGATCGATACCGAGCGCTTTTTTGTCATCGGCGTGAACAATCTTGGCAGCTGCTTTGGTTCGACCGGTCCGATGTCGATCAATCCCTCCACCGGAAAGCCCTGGGGTCCTGATTTTCCGGTGCTTACGGTTGAGGACTGGGTGCATGCGCAGGCCAGGCTCGCCGACCGGCTGGGGATTGTCCGATTTGCGGCGGTGATGGGGGGCAGTCTGGGCGGCATGCAAGCGCTCGCCTGGAGCTTGCTTTATCCGCAGCGCTTGGCGCATTGCATTTGCATCGCGTCAACCGCCAAGCTGTCGGCGCAGAACATCGCCTTCAATGAAGTTGCGCGTCGCGCAATCATCACCGACCCTGAGTTTCATGGCGGGCGCTTTTATGAGGCCGGGGTGCTGCCGCGTCGCGGCTTGCAAGTGGCTCGCATGATCGGCCACATCACCTATCTCTCTGACGATGTCATGGCCGAGCGTTTTGGCCGCTTGTTGCGTGGCCGCGAGGCAGGCGAAGCTTATCGATATACCTACGATATCGAATTCGAAATTGAATCCTATTTGCGCTATCAGGGTGAGAAATTTGCCGGCTACTTTGATGCCAACACCTACCTCATCATCACCCGTGCGCTCGATTACTTCGATCCGGCGCGCGCCTTTGGAGGGGACTTAAGTAAGGCCCTCGCGCAAGCGCGCTGTCGGTTTTTGGTGGCATCGTTCACCACCGACTGGCGCTTTTCGCCCGAGTGCAGCCGTGAGATTGTGCAAGCCCTTCTGGCTTGCGATCTGGAGGTGAGTTATGCCGAAATCAACGCACCCCACGGGCACGACGCCTTTTTGCTGGATAACCCGCAATACCACCAGTTGCTGCGTGCTTATGCGCAGCGCATGGCAAGCAACCTGGGACTTGCAGCATGAGCTTTGCAGGTTTGCGACCCGATCTTGCTTTGATCGCGCAGTGGATCGAGCCAGGCGCCAGAGTGCTCGATCTGGGCTGCGGCGATGGCGTGCTGCTTGATGTTTTGCAACGCGAACGCAGCGTGCGCGGCTATGGCGTTGAAATCGATGATGCAGCGCTTTTGGCATGCATGAAGCGCGGCGTGAATGTAATCCAGGCCAACATCGAAAAGGGATTGTCGATGTTTGGGCAGGGGCGCTTCGATGTGGTGGTTTTGTCGATGGCGATCCAGGCCACCCACCAAACCGAGCAAGTGCTTGCTGAGATGTCAAGCGTTGGCGCGCAAGGGATCGTGTCCTTTCCCAACTTCGGGCACTGGTACCACGCGGTATCCATTCTTCGCGGCCGTATGCCGGTATCCCGTGAAATGCCTTATCAATGGTATGACACACCGAATCTGCATTTATCCACGCCGGCAGACTTTGAGCAATTGTTGACCAAGCTCGGATTGCGCGTTTTGCAGCGAGCCTTTTTGGCTAACGGAAAACCGGTGATTGCCATGGCGGCCTTGCGAGCCACCCAGGCGATATACCGTTTTGCCCGGGTGTAGGACCCGCTGAGCATGGGTCTTGCTGAGATAATGCGCGTGGCTTTGCAAAGAACAAGCGCTTCATCCGGTGCATGGTTTTAAAGTCTGGATTGCTGCATGGATGAAAGCCTGAAGGCTGGCTGGGCCTTTGCGGGCGGCCTTGAACCGACAGCCCCTTGACTCGGAGAATGTTGATGACCGATCTCTCTCACCCGATGCATGCTGAAGGCCTTGAGGCTGCAACGCTCAAGCAGCCTGCTGGCAAAGCGCCGCTTCGCTTTGTGACTGCAGCGTCGCTATTTGATGGCCATGACGCCGCAATCAATATCATGCGGCGCATTTTGCAAGCCCAAGGCTGTGAGGTCATCCATTTGGGTCATAACCGCTCGGTGGGCGAGATTGTGGACTGCGCGCTGCAAGAGGATGTGCATGGCATTGCCGTGAGCTCCTACCAAGGCGGCCACATGGAGTATTTCAAGTACATGGTCGATCGACTGCGCGAGGCCGGCGCAGCGCATATCAAGGTTTTTGGCGGCGGTGGCGGCGTCATTATTGCCGATGAGATCAGTCAGTTGCATCAGTGGGGCGTGGAGCGAATCTATGCGCCTGAAGACGGACAAAAGCTTGGTTTGGTCGGGATGATTCAGGACATGATGCACAGGGCTTTGCGCGACCTTGCAGCGCTCGCCCCCAAACATCACGATGCCCTGTTGCAAGACGACCGCCCCAGGACGCTGCGCGCGCTGGCACAAAGCCTGACCGCGATCGAAGCAGGCTATTGGCCGCCTGAGGCCCTGCAAGCCCTGCGGGGCTTGGCCGCGCAACGGGCAGTCACAACACCGGTGCTGGGCATAACGGGAACGGGTGGTGCGGGAAAGAGTTCGTTAACCGATGAGCTCGTTCGACGATTCAGACTCGATCAGGATGATCGACTGCGGCTTGCGGTGCTTTCGGTGGATCCAACCCGGCGTAAATCGGGCGGCGCCTTGCTTGGCGATCGCATTCGTATGAATGCGATCCATCACCCCAATATCTTTATGCGCTCCTTGGCAACCCGCGACGCTGGCCGTGAGATCAGTGCCGCGTTGCCTGATGCGATTGCGGCTTGCAGGGTCGCCGGTTTTGATCTGATCCTGGTTGAAACCTCGGGGATTGGTCAGGGCGACGCGGCGATCGTGCCGCATGTGGATGTATCGCTTTATGTGATGACGCCGGAATTTGGCGCAGCTTCGCAGCTTGAAAAAATCGATATGCTTGATTTTGCAGACGTCGTAGCGATCAATAAATTTGATCGAAAAGGGGCTGCAGATGCCTTGCGCGATGTTGCCAAACAATTACAACGCAATCGTGAAGCTTTTGACCGCAGCCCCGAACAAATGCCAGTGTTTGGCACCCAGGCCTCGCATTTCAACGATGACGGCGTAAGCGCGCTCTATCAGCATTTGCGTGAGCTGTTACGCGCGCATGGCTTGCGGACCCCGCTGGCGCAAGGCCGCTTGCCGGCGATCAGCCTGCGTCACTCAAGCGTGCAAACGCAAATCGTGCCGGCCGATCGAAACCGCTATCTTGCTGACATCGCTGCCTGCTTGCGCGGCTACCATGCCAAGACGCGTGAACAGGTGAAACTGGTACGAGACCTGCAACATTTACGCGAAGCCGCCAGCATGTTGCAAGCCGAAGGCGGCAAGGCGCAAGGGTTTGCAGACCATGCGATCGATCGCCTGACGGATCTGCAAGCTGCGCGCAAGTCCAGGCTTGATCCTTGTTGCGCCAGGCTGCTTGAGCAATGGCCTGAAGTTGCAAAAAGCTATCAGGGCAGCGAGCAGGTCACCAGGGTTCGCGATCGCGAGATCCGCACCGCGCTCACCACGACAAGCTTATCGGGCACGGTCATTCCGAAGGTCGCCTTGCCGCGCTATGAAGACGATGGCGAAATGTTATCGTTTTTAAGGCGCGAAAATCTACCGGGATTTTTCCCCTATACCGCAGGCGTATTTCCTTTCAAGCGGGAGGGCGAAGACCCCACCCGTATGTTTGCCGGCGAAGGCGACCCCTTTCGCACCAACCGCCGCTTCAAGCTGATCTCCGAGGGCATGAAGGCCAAGCGTTTATCCACCGCCTTTGATTCGGTCACGCTCTACGGTCAGGATCCGGAGTTGCGACCCGATATCTACGGCAAAGTCGGCAACTCCGGCGTGTCGATTGCCACCCTCGACGATATGAAGGTGCTCTACGCCGGCTTTGATTTGCTTGACCCATCAACCTCGGTCTCGATGACGATCAATGGGCCAGCGCCCACGATTCTTGCGATGTTTATGAACACCGCGATCGATCAACAAATGCAAGCCTTTGAAGCCAAGCATGGCAAAAGTCCGGATGAAGCAACCCGCCAAGCAATCCGTGCACAAACCCTTGCACAATTGCGCGGCACCGTCCAGGCTGACATCCTGAAGGAAGACCAGGGTCAAAACACCTGTATTTTTTCAACCGAGTTTTCGCTCAAAGTGATGGGCGATATTCAGGCTTACTTCATCGAACATAACGTTCGCAATTTTTACTCGGTATCGATCTCGGGCTATCACATCGCCGAAGCTGGAGCGAACCCGATTTCACAGCTTGCTTTCACGCTCTCTAATGGGTTTACCTTCGTCGAAGCCTACTTGGCGCGCGGGATGCCTATCGATGACTTTGCCCCGAATCTGAGTTTTTTCTTCTCCAACGGTATGGATCCGGAGTACACGGTGATTGGTCGGGTGGCGCGCCGGATTTGGGCGGTGGCTATGCGTGATCGTTATGGCGCTAATGATCGTTCTCAAAAATTGAAATATCACTGTCAGACTTCTGGCCGTTCGCTTCACGCACAGGAAATTGCATTCAACGATATCCGCACCACCTTGCAAGCCCTGATTGCAACCTACGATCAGGCAAATTCCCTGCATACCAATGCTTATGATGAGGCGATCACAACGCCTACGACCGAATCGGTGCGGCGAGCGCTGGCGATTCAACTGATCATCAATAACGAATGGGGTTTGGCAAAGAATCAAAATCCGAATCAGGGCAGTTTCATCATCGATGAACTTACCGACTTGGTTGAAGAAGCGGTGCTTCAGGAATTTGAACGCATCGCCGAGCGCGGCGGGGTGTTGGGCGCGATGGAGACGGGCTATCAGCGCGGCAAAATCCAGGACGAATCGATGCACTATGAGTTGCTCAAACACGATGGCAGCCTGCCGATCATCGGCGTCAATACCTTCAGAAATCCTGAGGCCGATCCGGTACCGGTCAGCCTTGAGCTGGCGCGGTCAACCGAAGACGAAAAGCAAAGCCAGCTTAAACGTCTTGCCGATTTCCACGCAAGACATGCCGAGGATGCGCCAGCGATGCTTGCCCGCTTAAGACAAGCGGTGATCGATCAAGGCAATGTATTTGCGGTGTTAATGGATGCGGTGCGGGTCTGTTCGCTCGGGCAGATCACCCAGTGCCTTTTTGAGGTCGGTGGCCAGTACCGGCGCAACATGTAATCGGTCACAGCTCCAAATAAAAGAACAACACAGCGAGTCATCGACCATCGCTTCAGATAAGGGAACAGCGCAGCATGCAAAACGAGCATGCTGCCAGCCTGTCAGGAATCAGGCGCGTGTTTGCAAACGCTCAGCTGGTAGCCCGCTTGGGGAAAGTGCACATGCAGCAGGCCAAGGCCTTCGACTTCGCGGGCGATGGTGATGCGTTTTGAGTCGGCAAAACAAAGACGCCCGCGTACCGGATCCAAGCCATAGTCGCTGGGCTTGACTTCGACCCAGGCGTCTAGCTGCAAACCCTCAGCGACTTGGGCTGTTTGCAAGCTTGCTTTCGCGTGGTTGTCGATTGCAAGCGGCGTGCTTTGTGCAGCCAGTGCGAGCGCCTCATCGGCACTGATCGGTTGGGGCTGACCATGGCCAAAGGCTCGCATCCGATCGAGCCAAAGACCGACTTGCGGGTAAGCGTCAAGGATCCCTGCGACGCTCTTGGCTTGTTGAATGAACCACAAGGGGTGAAACAAGGAAAAGTCAGCGCGTGCCGGTGATGTGCCCCACACAAAGCTTCGACAGTCGCTGAGTTGGTTTTCCAAGGCCGCAAGCGCAAGCTCAAGCCTGTCTTTGGCCTGGCCAAGGCTTGGGCGTGGGACGATTGAAGATGCGCGCAAGGCCTTGCGATCGGCGAGGAATGCTTGAACGAAGTCATCGCTTCGACCCTGAAAAAAATCGGCCATTGAACTGGGCTGGAAGGCCCAGGAGACGGACGCTGCAAACAAGCTGCTGTCAGCATAGGCGGCTAGCGCAATATCGCTCAGCTTCGCTTCATCAAGCAACAAGGGGTCAGGCAAGCGCTGATGCAGCTCATCCAGAATCAGGGCGGTATCGCAATAAATATCAGCAGCGATTTGCAGCACCGGTGTTTTGCGATATCCGCCTGTCAAGGGCATGAGTTTGGGCTTGGGCATCATCATCGGAATCTCAACCGAATACCAGCTTGCGCGCTTATAGCCAAGCAGCAAGCGGATCTTTTCGGCAAAAGGACTGGCCGGGTAATGGTGAAGCACGATGTCGGTCATTGGGATTTGCGTCTTCTAGGGTTTTGTGTCGCTTTGGATTGTGCGTTCTTCTAGGCTTTGCGTCCTTTCAGGTTTTGCGCCAACGATACACTCTTGGCGATGAAAGCCGAAAACAAACATCCCTTTGAGATACTCGGGCCGCTTCGCATGCTTGAGGGCCTTGAGTCGCTCGGTTTTTTTCCTGACGGGCGCATGCTTGCGCTCAATTCCTTTGAAAACAGGGTTTACCTTTTTTGGCTTGATGAGCCCTGGGTCGATGAAGATGGCGAGCCACACCACAGTCTGGTGCTCAAGGCTTACCGTCCGGGTCGCTGGAGCGCGGCACAAATTCTTGAAGAACACCAGTTTGCGATCGATTTGTCCGATGCCGAGCTGCCGGTGCCAACGCCGATTGATTTGCGCAGGATGTCGCATCGTCAGCTTCGCGGATCCATGACCAAGCGGGCTGCCGAGGGCCCATGCCTCATCGGCAACAGCTTGCTGTGGCTCGATCCGGTGATGATTGCCCTCTGGCCCCGGCAAGGCGGTCGTGCCCCGGATATGGACCGGCCCGAGGTGCTTGAGCGCATGGGGCGCTTTATCGCGCGTTTGCATCGTGTGGGGCGCGAGCGCGGCTTTGAGCACCGTCTGGGCTTTCGGGGTTTATCGAGCGCCTACGAGGCGATCGACCAGGTGGCTGCGCTGAGCCGGCCGATGCCTGAGGCCTGCGATCGATGGCGCAGCACGGCGCGTCAATGCCTGGACCTTGCCCAGCGTTGCGTTCAGGATCTGCCCCAACCCAAACTGTTGCGATTACACGGCGATATGCACTGGGGCAATGTCTTGTGGACGGAATCAGGCCCCCATTTTGTCGATCTCGATGATTGCCGTATGGGGCCAGCGATCGCCGATCTTTGGCCTTTGCTCTCGGGTCAGGGCGAAGAACTTGCATGCGGGCTTGAACTGCTTTTGCAGGCTTATCGCTCGATCAGCGAGCTTGACGCCAGCGAATTGCACTGGATCGAGGTCATGCGCAGCATGCGGCTGATTGAACATGCTGCATGGATTGCGAATCGCTACGATGACCCGGCCTTTCCACCCGCCTTTCCGGGTTTTACCGATCCGGATTTTTGGGATCGTCGCATGGTTGAATTGCAGCAACAACAAAGTGTCTTGAGTCAGCAAAGCGCTTCGCGAAAGGGAAATCTGTGGTGATCGTTGCGAAAGGGAAATCTGTGGTGATCCGATACGCGCGACACGCCCTGCCCGGGTTGATCGTTATCGGCCTCGCCCAAGCCTTGGCGCTTGCAAACGACGATGTCGCGATGCAAGCGATTGCGCGCGACGACGGGAGCTTGTTCTGGATCGATCGCACCGAGGTCAGCATCGCTCAGTACCGGCGCTATGCCCAGGCCAGTGCCTACCGCAGCGTTGCCGAGCGCGAAGGCGGCGGCTTTGAATGGGGTGCGGGCTGGGAGCGGCGCCCGGGATGGCTCTGGTATGCGCCTTATGGCAAGCCGGGAGCGGGAGACGAACCGGCGGTGCACCTGAACTGGCACGAGGCGCAGCAATATTGCCAGTGGGCCGGTAAACGATTACCGAGCGACGCTGAGTGGATGCGTGCAGCCTACACCGAGACGCGCGCGGCAGCGCCTGCAGGTTTTCTGCGCGGCAAACGTTATGCTTATCCAACCGGGGACAGTCCGGATGGCGCCAACCATCGCGATGCGCCAAGCGCCCCGTTGCGACACCAGGCTGTCGGCAAAAGTCGCATGGGTGTGAATGGCCTATTTGACATGGGTGCAAACGTTTGGGAGTGGGTGGATTCTGCATCCGGTGCCGAGCAGGTCACCCGCGGGGGTTCGTGGTGGTACGGCCCGGCACCGATGCATCATGACCACCGCGCGCTCAAACCCGCGCATTTTTATGCGGTCTATATCGGCTTTCGATGTGCTTCGGAAAAAGCTCCTGCGCCAGCGCTTCTTCGTTAGCGCTTAACCCTATTCGTGCGAAGATCTCCGCCCCGTGTAACCGATCCATTGAAGGACATGTTTATGAGCGCACAGTCGATCGAGAGTCTTCCGGATGGTAGTCAGCAAGCGCTGATTGGCGATATTCGATGCATCGGGATCGTCGGTGCTGGAACCATGGGCCAGGGCATTGCCCAGGTTTGCGCCCAGGCGGGCTACGCGGTGGTCTTGCAGGATATTGCTGCAGCGGCGCTTGACAGGGCGTTGAAATCCATCGGCGCGCAACTTGATCGTCAGATCAAAAAAGAAAGTCTTGATGAAGCGGCCAAAGCGCAAATTCTGGCTCGGATTCACAGCGCAAGCGAGCTCGATGCGATTGCCCAGGCCGATCTGATCATCGAAGCGGCGACAGAGCAGGAGGCCTTAAAGCGAAGCATTTTGACAAACATCGACGCCCTGGCGAAACCGCAGTCAATTGTGGCGACCAATACCTCATCGATTTCGATTACAGCGCTTGCCGCCACCAGCTCAAGGCCTGAGCGCTTTGTGGGTATGCATTTTTTCAATCCAGTACCGGTGATGCAGCTGGTTGAAATCATCTCGGGCTTGCAGACCAGCGAGGTGGTTGCTCAAACCGTGGCCGCGCTGGCCCGGGCCTTGGGCAAAACCCCGATCGGTGTGAAAAACAGCGCAGGCTTTGTGGTGAACCGGCTGCTGTGCCCGATGATCAACGAGGCGATTTTCGCGCTTCAGGAGGGTCTGGCGCGCGCCGAGGATATCGATGCCGGGATGCGCCTCGGATGCAACCATCCCATTGGACCGCTCGCACTTTGCGACATGATCGGGCTGGATGTGCAATTGGCGGTGATGGAAGTGCTTTATGCGAGCTTTAACGACACGAAGTACCGGCCGGCGCCCTTGCTCAAAGAAATGGTGGCAGCCGGACGGCTCGGTCGCAAGACCGGCTGGGGCTTTTATCGCTACTAGGGCTCAAAGTTGCGCAGGCCTTCAAGATCAAGAATGCGGATGGCGCCGTAGGCGATTTCAAGCACACCTTGTCGCTCCAGATTTTGTAAGGCCTGGTTGGCGCGTTGGCGCGATAATCCGGTGAGATAGCCCAGCTCGGCCTGGGAGATTTGCAGTTCGCTTCGACTTCCAGGGTAGAGCACCGGATTGAACAATTGCGCAATGATTTTCGCGAGTCTGCCCTCTGGTCCGAGCAGGCGCTCATGCTCAACGGTAGCGATGAACTGGGCCAGCCTCTCATTGAGCTGCATCAAGAGGTAGCGGTTAAAAGCAATGCTGTTATCGAGCAGGCTGGCAAACAAGGCCTTGGGCAGATAAGCGATCTGGCTTTCCCGCAGTGCGATGCCATCGTAGCGACGCGGCTCGTCTTTCAGCATCGAACCCTCGCCAAACCAGCCGCCGCTTGGAACGCCGGTAAAGGTGACCGCTTTGCCCTCGGCTGAGACAGAACTGATTTTCACCAGTCCGCTCACCACGCCAATCCAGGCGTTCACCGCTTCGCCCTTGCGGCAAACGAAGCCTTGGGCGGGGATTTTCCGGGTGATGGTTTCACGCAGCACGCGCTGCGCGAGTTCCTCCGAAAGCGAGGCCATCCAGGGGCTTTGGCTGAACAAATGCTCAAGCGCTCGTTGGCTTTTTGCCATAGGCTGATGCACACTCCAACGTTGGGGCGAAAGCGAATCAGGGACTAAACCGTCAAAGATTGTCGCCCAAACGACACTGTCAAAGCGGCGACAAAAGGGCATTTGTGCGAAGCCTTACACTCTCGGCTTCGAAAAAATGAAACGCTGTGGCGCGAGACTGCGAAACACAGCAGCGTATAGGAGGCAGGGAGACAATGGCCGAGCCGGCTGTTTCAGCTTCTCACAGCAAGCCGATGGGGCCGTCTTTGACCTTCCCCCAGTGGCTGCTTGCGCACGCAAGCAAGCGACCGGACGCGGCTGCGATCCGCGAAAAGCAACTCGGCATCTGGCAAACAACCAGCTGGTCTGCGCTTTCGGATCTGGTGTTGCAACTGGCAGCTGGCCTGGCAGCAAGGGGCCTGCAACGCGGGGATCACTTGGCCTTGATTGGTGATAATCGTCCGCGCCTTTATGCCAGCATGATCGCTGCCCAGTGCCTGGGCGCGATTCCGGTTCCGATGTATCAGGATGCTGTGGCTGCCGAGATGGTTTATGTGTTTAGGGATGCAGCCATTCGGATCGCGGTGGTTGAGGACCAGGAGCAGACCGATAAGGTTTTGGAAATCCGCGAGCATTGTCCTCAGCTTGCTGCCATCATTTATGACAATGAGCGGGGCTTGCGCAATTACCAGCAATCCGGTGTTGAGTCGTTGAATGCCTTGTTGCAAGCCGGTGCCGCCTATGAAAAGGCGCATCCCGGCAAGGTGCGCAGATCGGTCGACGAAGGCGGTTTTCATGACGACTGCGCAATGTTTTACACCTCCGGCACCACCGGTCATCCCAAGGGCGTGGTGCACACCCACGCCAGCCTGATCCTGCCCTCAAAGACTGTTTCGGAGCAAGAGCGGCTCGGACCCGATGATGAGGTGCTCGCCTATCTGCCAATGGCCTGGATCGGTCAAAACATTTTCAGCTACGCACAGTGGCTGATCAATGGCTTCACCATCAACATGCCCGAGTCGCAAGACACGGTCATGATTGATATGCGCGAAGTCGGACCCACCTATTACTTCGCGCCGCCACGGGTGCTCGAGGCCTTGCTTACCACCGTGACGATCCGGATGGAGGATGCCTCGCCGGTCAAGCAAAAACTTTTCAGGTACTACATGGCACTGGCCAAACGCGTTGGCGGCCGTATGCTGGATGGCGACCCTGAGGTGGGTCTGCTTGAGCGCTTGCAGTATCAACTCGGGGACTTGCTGATTTACGGGCCCTTGCGCAATGCGCTCGGTATGAGCCGCATCAAGCTTGCGTTCACCGCTGGCGAAGCGATCGGTCCTGATCTTTTCGCTTTTTATCGCTCGCTAGGCATCAATCTCAAGCAGCTTTATGGCTCAACCGAGACTGCGGTCTGGGTTTGTGTGCAAGCCGATGGCCATGTGCGCGCCGACACGGTGGGCAAGCCAGTGCCAGGTGTTGAAGTTCGCATTGTCAACAGCGGCGAAATCCTGGTTCGAAGCCCGGGGCTCTTGCGCGAGTATTACAAAAATCCCCAGGCCACCGCCGAAGTCAGAGATAGCGAGGGTTGGTACCGCACGGGGGACGCCGGCTACTTCGATCAAGAAGGGCAGCTGCGCATCATCGACCGCGCCAAAGACGTCGGGCAACTGGCCAACGGTGCCTTGTTTGCCCCGAAATATATCGAAAACAAGCTCAAGTTTTTTCCCTACATCAAAGAGGCAGTCGCTTTCGGGCAGGGCCAGTCGCAAGTGTGTTGCTTTATCAATATCGATTTTGAAGCCTGCGGTAACTGGGCTGAACGGCGCAACCTGCCTTATGCGGGTTATAACGATCTAGCCGCTAAAGCAGAAGTGTATGACCTGATTCAGGATTGCGTGCAACAGGTCAATGCCGACTTGGTCAGCGATCCGAAGCTTGCCGACTCGCAAGTCAGCCGATTTTTGATCCTGCACAAAGAACTCGACCCCGATGATGATGAACTCACCCGCACCCGCAAAGTACGCCGAGGCTTTATTGCACAAAAATACTCGGTCCTGGTCGATGCGATGTTTGCCGGCAAAGACAGCCAGTATGTGGAGACTCAGGTCAAGTTTGAAGATGGCCGCAGCGGCATGGTGAGTGCCACGCTGCGCATCGCAGACGCGAAACGCCAGCCAAGCCTGGCAAAGGCGGCCTGATGACCCGACGATCGATCGGCGAGGTGATTCTGGAGGTGAGGAATATTTCGCTCAGCTTTGGGGGCGTAAAGGCCCTGACCGATATCAGTTTTGATGTACGTGAACATGAGATCCGCGCCATCATCGGCCCCAACGGCGCTGGGAAAAGCTCGATGCTCAATTGCATCAACGGCGTGTACACGCCGCAAAAGGGCAGCATCAGCTTTCGCGGCAAGACCTTCGACCACATGAATTCGCGCGAAGTGGCCGAAATGGGTATCGCCCGAACCTTTCAAAACCTCGCCTTGTTCAAGGGGATGAACGTGATCGACAACATCATGTCGGGACGGAATCTCAAAATGAAGACCAATATTTTTCAGCAGGCGATTCGCATGGGTGCTGCCGAGCGCGAGGAGCAGGTTCACCGGGAGGCGGTCGAGCGCATCATCGACTTTCTGGAAATCCAGGCCTGGCGGAAAACACCGGTTGCGCGTCTGCCCTATGGTTTGCAAAAACGGGTTGATCTGGGCCGGGCTCTTGCGATGGAGCCGCAAGTTTTGCTGCTTGATGAGCCCATGGCTGGCATGAATCTTGAAGAAAAACAGGATATGTGCCGCTTTGTTCTTGATGTCAACGATGAGTTTGGTACGACGATCGTGCTGATCGAGCATGACATGGGCGTGGTGATGGATATTTCCGATCGGGTGGTCGTACTAGATTATGGAAAAAAGATCGGCGATGGCACGCCCGATGCGGTACGCAGCAATCCGGAAGTCATCAGTGCCTATTTGGGCACATCGCATTGAGCGCACGGTGATGCATCACGTCGCTGACCACGCAAAGCTTGAGGGAACCTGATGGGACCGTTTCTGGAAACCTTGATTGGCGGTTTGATGACCGGCATGTTGTATTCACTGGTGGCGCTTGGCTTTGTGCTTATTTACAAGGCATCGGGGGTTTTCAACTTCGCTCAGGGCGCTATGGTTTTATTCGCTGCACTGGCGATGGCGCGTTTTGCCGAATGGATTCCGGCGTGGCTTCATCTCGAGCACAAAGTCCTGATTAACCTGATCGCCTTTTTGCTGGCCATGGGGGTGATGGTGGCGCTTGCCTGGTTGGTGGAGCGCTTGGTTTTAGGCAAGCTCGTGAACCAGGAGGGGGTGGCGCTCTTGATGGCGACGCTGGGGATCACCTACTTCATGGATGGTTTCGGTCAGACTGTTTTTGGTTCTGATATCTATAAAATTGACGTCGGCCTTCCCAAAGAACCCATGTTTTTGTTCGACGATGTGTTTCAGGGCGGGATTTTGGTGAATCAGGAGGAGTTGAGCGCCGCCTTAATCGCAGCCTTGCTGGTGGCTTTGCTCGCTGCTTTTTTCCAGTACACCGGCACCGGACGGGCGCTACGCGCTGTCGCTGACGATCATCAGGCCGCGCAATCGATCGGCATTCCGCTTGGGCGCATCTGGGTGATTGTCTGGAGCGTAGCCGGTTTTGTTGCCCTGGTTGCCGGCATCATTTGGGGCAGCAAACTGGGCGTGCAGTTTTCGCTCTCGCAGGTTGCGCTTAAAGCGCTTCCGGTGGTGATCCTGGGTGGGCTGACCTCGGTCCCGGGTGCAATCGTGGGTGGACTCATCATCGGGGTTGGCGAAAAGTTATCGGAAATTTATATCGGTCCATTTCTCGGTGGTGGGATAGAAATCTGGTTTGCTTATGCGCTTGCCTTGCTGTTTTTGCTTGTCAGGCCACAAGGGCTTTTTGGCGAAAAGATCATCGACCGGGTCTGAACCCTGGGACTTATCAGGACATCGCAAAGCATGCTTTATCGGGAAAACGGGCAGTTCAAGACAAGTTATCAGGCCGATCAACAGATCTTCCCGATCGCTCAGGATCGCTATGCGATGGTTGCGATCGTGGCTGCAGCCTGTTTGCTTGTGCCCTGGATTGCCAGCGAGTATGTCTTTCGCGCCTTGCTGATTCCCTTCCTGATTCTGTCGCTGGCCGCACTGGGCTTGAACATCCTGGTCGGCTACTGCGGACAGATTTCGCTCGGAACCGGTGGCTTTATGGCCGTTGGCGCTTACTCAGCCTACAACCTGCTGGTTCGCATCGACGGTATGCCAGCGGTGCTAGCAATTTTGCTGGGCGGTGTATTTGCGATGATTTTTGGCGTTCTCTTCGGGATTCCGTCGTTGCGCATCAAGGGCCTGTATTTGGCTGTAGCCACGCTGGCCGCCCAGTTTTTCTGCGATTGGGCTTTCCTGCGGATCAAGTGGCTCACAAATGATTCCGCGTCAGGATCAGTGAGCGTGCCGGAGCTGATGGTGTTTGGCTGGAATGTCGACACACCGATCGACAAATATTTGTTCTGTCTTGCCTTTGTGATTGTGTTTGCATTGATGGCAAAAAATCTGGTGCGCGGTCATACGGGTCGCGAGTGGATGGCCATCCGCGATATGGACGTGGCGGCTGCGGTCATCGGAATTCGGCCTGTCTATGCCAAGTTATCGGCCTTTGCGGTGAGTTCTTTTATCGTCGGTGTGGCAGGCGCGCTGTGGGGCTTTGTTCACCTCGGATCCTGGGAGCCGGCAGCCTTCAACATCACCCGCTCCTTCGATCTGCTTTTTATGGTGATTATCGGCGGACTCGGTTCGATCATGGGGAGTTTTTTCGGTGCAGCTTTCATTGTGATCCTGCCTATCGTGCTGGATAACCTGCCCAATTGGTTTGGAATCCCCATCGACACCGCGCTTGCCTCACATTTGACCTTTATGATCTTTGGTGCACTGATCGTCTTTTTCCTGATCGCTGAACCGCATGGCCTGGCAAGGCTTTGGTCGATCGGTAAAGAGAAGCTAAGGCTTTGGCCCTTTCCGCATTAGCCACGGCGTGGTTGAGCAGGCTTGGCGGATAGTTTCTTTGGGAGCATTCAAGGGCGGGTATCTTGTCGTTTTGCAAACCCGGTGATAAGGGGCGTCCAAAGGCTCCAGCACCACAACTTTTGAACTAAACGTTTGAATTGGAGGCTGATATGAAGTTGAGATCGATTGCATTTGCTACAGGACTGGCCGCTGCAAGCCTGGGCGCCATCGCTGGCATGAGCAGTGCCATGGCGCAGGCCAAAGAACAGTTCTTCCCGGTCCTGGTTTATCGCACCGGTGCATACGCGCCCAATGGCGTTCCCTTTGCCAACGGCTATGTGGACTATCTCAAATATGTGAACGCGAAAGGCGGCATCAACGGGGTCAAGATCAGTTTTGAAGAGTGCGAGACCGGTTATGCCACCGATAAGGGCGTGGAGTGCTACGAGCGCCTCAAAGGCAAGGGCGCTACGGTGTTTCAGCCGCTTTCAACGGGTATTACTTTTGCCCTCACGGACAAAGTGCTAACCGATAAGATTCCGCTGGTGACTGCAGGTTATGGCCGCGCTGACACCGCTGATGGCATGGCTTTTCGCTGGAACTTCCCGCTTTTGGGCACCTACTGGACAGCCGCTGACGTGCTGGTTCAGCATATTGCCAAGAAGGAAGGCGGGCCCGATAAGCTCAAGGGTAAAAAAATCGCGCTGGTGTATCACGATTCACCTTATGGCAAAGAGCCGATTCCATTGCTTCAGGAACGCTCCAAGATGCATGGCTTTGAGCTGAACTTGTTGCCGGTTGCCCATCCCGGTGTGGAGCAAAAGGCGACCTGGTTACAGATTCGCCAGAGCCGTCCGGACTATGTCTTTTTGTGGGGCTGGGGGGTGATGAACTCTGCGGCGCTGAAAGAAGCGGTGGCAACCGGTTTTCCGCGCGAAAAAATGTATGGGGTCTGGTGGTCGGGCGCCGAGCCTGATGTGAAAGACGTTGGAGCCAACGCGAAAGGCTATAGCGCTTTGGCGATGCAACACGGCGCAGAACCCAACGCCAAGGTTGTGAAAGATATTCTGGCAACCTTGCACGACAAGAACCAGGGCACAGGTCCCAGAGACGAAGTCGGTCAGGTGCTTTACATGCGCGGCCTGATTTCGGCGATGCTTGGTGTTGAGGGCGTGAAGTCGGCCCAGGAGCGCTACGGCAAAGGCAAAGTGATGAACACCGAGCAGGTTCGCTGGGGACTCGAGAACCTGAACCTCGATCAGAAAAAGATCGATGCAATAGGGTTTAGTGGCGTCATGCGCCCTGTCTCAACCAGTTGTGCTGATCACATGGGTTCGTCCTGGGCGCGTGTGCATAGCTGGGACGGTAGCAAGTGGACTTTCTCCTCCGATTGGTATCAGGCCGATGATCAAATCCTCAAGCCATTGATCCGTGCCTCCGCCGATAAATACATGACCGAGAAAAAGCTGCAGCGCCGTACGTCTGCCGATTGCCAGTAAAACATCAAGTACCCAGTCTCGACCCTAGAAAAAGGCCGAGATTGGCTGCTGCGTGTTTGCATCGCGAGCAAGGCTGTGCTTTGTTTTGAGTGAAACGCTGACTATTGATTCTGGAAAACCTTGCGATGAGTCAAATCCTGCTTGACGTCAGTGGCATTGAAGTTATTTATAACCATGTGATTCTGGTGCTCAAGGGTGTTTCGCTGCAGGTCCCTGAGGGCAAAGTCGTCGCATTGCTTGGGGGTAACGGCGCAGGAAAGACCACAACCTTGCGGGCGGTCAGCAATTTGCTGGCGGGCGAGCGCGGTGCGGTCACCAAAGGCTCGGTGGCCTTGCGCGGTGAACGTATCGAAAACCTCACCCCTGCCCAAATGGTTGACCGGGGCGTGATTCAGGTCATGGAAGGCCGCCACTGTTTTGCGCATTTGAGCATTGAAGATAATTTGTTGACCGGTGCTTACACCCGGAAAGACGGCAAGGCAGCGATTGCTCAGACGCTTGAAAAAGTCTATAACTATTTCCCACGCTTGAAGACCCGTCGCAGCGCGCAAGCCGCCTACACCTCAGGCGGTGAGCAACAAATGTGCGCAATCGGTCGCGCCCTGATGGCCAACCCGCGCATGGTTTTGCTCGATGAGCCCTCGATGGGGCTGGCGCCGCAAATTGTGCAAGAGGTTTTCGAGATTGTTAAAGATCTCAACACAAAAGAAAAAGTCACCTTTTTGCTGGCCGAACAAAACACCAATATGGCGCTGCGCTATGCCGACTATGGTTATATTTTAGAGAGCGGTCGCGTGGTGATGGACGGCGAGGCCAAGGCCTTGGCCGAAAACGAAGACGTCAAAGAGTTTTATCTGGGCGTCAGCGGCGAGGGCCGCAAGAATTTCAAGGATGCAAAGTTTTACCGCCGTCGCAAGCGATGGCTCTCTTAAGCCCTGAATAACCCTGAGGGATCAATGCATAACGCTGGTTTTTTCTCCCCCACCGCTGCAAGCGTTCCGCACGCTCAGGCAATTTACTTCGACAGCCGGGAGACCCGCAGCGCCGAGCAGCGTGAGGCCGAGCTCATGGCAGCTTTGCCCGCACTGATCGCTCATGCCAAATCTCAGGCCGCAGGATGGGGCAGGCGCTTGCAAGCTTTCGACGCTGAGGCGGTGCACTCGCGCAAAGCGCTCGCTGCCATCCCGGTGTTGCGCAAGTCCGATTTAAAGGCTTTGCAAGAGGCTGATCCGCCTTTCGGAGGTTTTAACGCCACCCCGCCCGGCAGCATGAGCCGTCTTTTCATGTCGCCAGGTCCCATCTTCGACCCCGAAGGCACAGGAGCCGACCCCTGGCGGGCAGGGCGGGCGCTTTGGGCGGCGGGCATTCGTCCGGGCATGATTTTACAAAACTGCTTTGGCTATCACCTCACGCCGGGCGCCTGGATGGTCGACGCAGCCGCACGTCATATTGGCTGCGCAGTGATCCCCGCCGGTGGTGGGCAAACCGAGCAGCAACTTGAATTGATCGCACGCTTTAAGCCCGATGCCTATGTCGGCACACCGTCTTTTTTGCGAATCCTGATTGAAAAATCACAAGAGCTCGGAGCCGATATTTCTCGGCTCAGGCAGGCACTGGTCGCCGCTGAGGCCTTGCCGCCCAGTTTGCGCAGCTGGTTTCATGAGCAGGGCATGAAGCAAGTCCTGCAATGGTACGGCACGGCAGATCTGGGTTTGATTGCTTACGAATCGCCGGCTTGCGAGGGCATGATTCTTGATGAGGATTTGATCCTCGAGATTGTCCGCCCCGGTACCGATGATCCGCTTCCCGACGGTGAAGTGGGCGAGGTGGTCATCACAAGTTTTAATCCCCACTATCCGATGATTCGTTTTGGCACCGGCGATTTGTCGGCCGTGATGCCGGGCATGTCACCCTGCGGGCGAAGCAATCTTCGCATCCGCGGCTGGCTCGGCCGAGCCGATCAAACCACCAAGGTGAGGGGTATGTTTGTGCATCCGGGCCAAGTGGCGCAGATGCTTGCGCGTCATGCAGAGCTCAAGCGGGTTCGTCTGGTGATCAGCGGGGCGATGGCGCAAGACGAGATGACCCTGTATTGTGTGCTTGCAGAGGATGCGGGAAAACCCTCGGCAGCACTGGAGCAAGCGCTCACGCAGTCGGTTCGCGATGTGATGGCGTTGCGCGCCGAACTTCGTTTTGTCGACGCGCAGGCTCTGCCCAACGACGGTAAGCTGATTGAGGACGCCCGCAAGTACGATTGATTTGCGGAGGCTTTCATGTTTCAGCAGGACTTACTTCGGGGCAAACGCTTGCTCGTGACCGGCGGTGGCAGTGGCTTGGGCCGGGCGATGTGTGAACACTTTCTTGCCCATGGTGCTGAAGTCGCGATTTGTGGTCGCCGGGGATCGGTTCTTGAAGAGGCTGCTCAGGCCATGCGCGAGCAAAGCGGAGGCAAGGTCCACAGCTACAAGCTCGATATTCGGGACGCTGCAGCGGTTGACGCGATGGTCGATGATTTGTTTGCCCAGGGCGGCCTCGATGGTCTTGTGAACAACGCGGCTGGCAACTTCATCAGTCCCACCGAGGCGATGTCGACCCGTGGTTTTGATGCCATTGCCGGCATCGTGTTTCATGGCAGTTTTTACGTCACCCACGCAGTCGGTCGGCGCTGGATTGAGGCGGCAAAGTCTCGCGGGGGCTGGAAACCGGGCGAAGCGATGAAATCGGTGCTCTCGATTACGGTCACCTGGGTTGAAAACGGCGGGCCCTACACCGTGCCCAGTGCAATGAGCAAAGCGGGGATCACCGCGATGACGCGTTCGCTGGCGGTGGAATGGGCACGCTACGGCATTCGGCTTAACGCCTTAGGTCCTGGCGAGATCCCCACCGAGGGGATGAGTAAACGCTTAAACCCCGGCGAAGCAGGCGGGGAACGCTCAAGGCTCAACAACCCGCAAATGCGCCCGGGAACGATGCGCGAATTGCAAAATCTCGCCAGCTTTCTGATGTCCGGTGGCTGCGACTGGTTGTCGGGTCAGTCCATTTACATGGATGGCGCAGCTTACCTGGCCCATGGCGGCAATTTTTACGGTTTGCGCGAATGGGACGATGCGCAATGGCAGATGGCGCGCGAGCGCATCGAGGCCCACAACGCCCAGGATCGCGCCAAGCGGCTCTAACTATGGCGCAGCAGCCTGAGTCCGGCGGCAAGCCCCAGGTCTACGATTTCGAAGGCGTGGTGCCGGTCATCGACCCCAGCGCCTATGTGCATCCGAGCGCGGTGCTGATTGGCGATGTCTGGATCGGCGCAGGCTGTTACGTGGGAGCTGGGGCGGTATTTCGGGGCGACTTCGGAAGGATCGAACTACAGGCTGATGCCAATGTTCAGGATAACTGCGTGGTCCATTCGCTGCCTGATTTTGACTGCGTGATGCAAGCGCGCAGCCATATTGGCCATGGCGCGGTGATCCACGGTTGCCGAATCGGCGCTGGTGCCCTGATCGGTATGAATGCGGTGATTCTTGATAAAGCGGTGGTGGGTGAAAACGCCTTGGTCGCGGCCATGGCGCTTGTGAAGATTGCCCAGGTGATTCCGCCTGCGGTGATGGTAGCCGGTGTGCCCGCCAAAGTGGTACGTGCACTCAACGAAGAGGATTTGGCCTGGAAGCGCTTGGGCACTGACTGGTACATCGCCCTGGCGCATCGCGCAAGGCTCGGGTCAGGGCCTGTTCAAGCGCTTGAAAAAGCCGATTCTGAGCGCTTAGCCCAACGCACAGCCTGGCGATAAATCGCCTGCGCCCAAGCTAGCCTGCATGAGCACGGTGTCGAGCCAGCGGCCATGCTTCCAGCCGCTTGCACGCAGCACGCCGGCAAAGCGAAACCCGCAGCGCGCATGAAGCGCAATCGATGCGACGTTGGCCGAATCGCCGATGACGGCAATCATTTGCCTGGCGCCAAGGTCCTCGCAGTCTGCCATCAAGCGTTGCAAAAGCGCGCTACCCAAACCCTTTCCGCGCATCGCTGCATCCATGTAAATTGAGTTCTCCAGGCTGAAGCGGTATGCCGGCCGGGTTCGGAAATGGTTTGCATAAGCGTAGCCCAGCGGCCCTTGGTCCGAGCAAATAACCAGATAAGGGAAACCCTGCTTGAGCACCGCGTCCCAGCGTTCGGTCATGTCTTCGAGCGTGGGCGCTTCAAGCTCGAAGGAGGCGCTGCCATGCAGCACATGGTGGCTGTAAATCGCGGTGATTCTTGCCAAATCCTCGCGTACCGCTGGCCGAATGATGGTGTGCATCGCCTCAGGTCTGAACGCCGTGGTTGATCGTCGATGGTTCGCTGTCGGGACTTCGTTTTCAGTGATTCCTCAGCATCGGGCCTTCAGCGCGTAAATGGCCCTGGGCAAGCAAGGCATCAATAGCCCATTGCAGGGCTTCGTCCGCTTGCATCTGCATGCGCTGCGCACAGGCAGCAAGCAGCTTGGCTTGCGCAAGATGCGTCTTGAGGGCGTCTTGGTGCGTCCACTCCAGATCGAGCATAAGAAACTTCAACAAGACTTTAAGCGCATGGCCTGCGTGTTTGGCTGGATTGACTCGCATCGCCGCCAGCCGCTTGCGCGCCGACGAAAGCGCCTGGTCCACATCGGAAAAAGCCGGTCCATGTCCCGGAAAAACCCAGCGCGGCTGCAAGTACTCGATCAGATCGAGCATCGCGGCTTGCTCTTCAAAGCCAGACTCGCCTTCGAGCTCGGGGAAAATAACGCCAAAGCCATCAGCCCATAAGACATCGGCCGAAATCAAAAGGCCTTGTTTCGCCTCGAAAAAGATCAGCGACTCAGGGTCATGACCAGGCGCTGACTGCGCCTGCCAGCAAAGCGTACCGGTTTCGATCGTATCGCCCGGCTTGATCGCGGCATCCGCCCGAAAACGCTCGCAGCGCTGGCCGGTGGCACGATAGCTCAGCGCTTCCTCATCCCAATCACAAACCGCCTGCCAGCTTGCGGCCGGAATGAACACCTCACAGCCCAGGCTTTGCTGCAACAAGGCATTAGCGCCGCAGTGATCCGAGTGCAAGTGGGTATTGATTAGGCGCCGCAATGGCATGCCGGCGAGCAGCCGCTGAAGCTGCTCGCGTGTGTGATGCGCATGCTTGACATAGCCGCTGTCAAAAAGCGTTGCCCCTTGCTGTTCGTCAAGCACGAGGACTGAATTGCAGGAGAGCCAGTCGCGCTGGATAAAGCGAAGTGGATTGGGCCATTGCGGATGCGTGGGCGCCTCGCAAAGCCGCACTTGGCTTTCGCTGGTTTGATTGGGCTGTGCGTTGTCAACCGCTTCACCGAGCTGATCGGGCTTGGCGTTGTGAGCGCGCCTTTGCTCAATCGCCGACCACACCTGCAATCGGCCAGCCTCGCTCAGAGTTCCCCAGGCTGCAATCTCATCAAGGGTCCGCAAGCAACCCTCGCAGAGCTGGCGCAAGGGATCCATACGGCACACCGAAACACAGGGCGAAGCAAGGGTGCTCATGCTAATGCGCGGCTTCCTGATGACGCTTCTTGGCAGCTAGCGCCTGCCCCACGCGGGTTTGAGGGCGGATGCCGGTTTGCATGCAAATCCACTGGCCGGTGTCGACCAGCCGGTCCAAATCAAGCCCCGTGCTCACCCCAAGACCCTCCAACAAATACACCACGTCTTCGGTGGCGACATTGCCGGTTGCGCCTTTGGCGTAGGGACAGCCACCCAGACCCGCAATCGAGGCATCAAAGCGCCGGATGCCAAGCTCCAGGCAGGCCAGCAGATTGGCGATGGCCTGACCATAGGTATCGTGAAAGTGGCCCGACAGCGCATCAGCGCCGACCAGCGCAGCACAGGCCGCCATCACCTCACTGACCTGATCGGCGGTCCCAACGCCGATGGTGTCCGCAATACCGATTTCATCGCAGCCCATCTGGGCAAAGCGCTCGGTGACCGACAGCACGCTTTCAAGCGGCACCTCGCCTTGATAAGGACAGCCGAATGCGACAGAGACTGCAGCACGCAAGCGAAGCCCATGCGCTTTTGCAGCCTGGGCAACCGGTTCGAAGCGCGCAAGCGACTCGGCAATCGAGCAATTGATATTGCGTTGCGAGAATGCTTCGGAGGCTGACCCGAAAATCACCACTTCATCTGCACCAGCAGCAAGGGCGGCTTCAAAGCCCTTCATATTGGGGGTCAGTGCGCTGTAACGACCTGCGGCTTGCCGCGTGATGCCGGCAAACACAGCATCGGTGCCTGCCATTTGCGGGGTCCATTTGGGGGACACAAATGATCCGACTTCGATGTGCCGGCATCCGGCTGCCGATAGCCGATCGACCAGCTCGATTTTCAACGCATGCGCAATGAATGGTTTCTCGTTTTGCAGGCCATCGCGAGGTCCGACCTCGGTGATCAGCACTTCGGCCGGGCGCAGTTTGCCTGCGCGCAGTCTGCTCGAACGCGGCTGCAAAGCCTCCGATGGACCGTTAAGCGAGGGCTGCTCGCTTGCTGTATTGCTCCCTGTCTCGTCTTGGCTTTCGCTCTGGGTTTCGCTTTCGGTCCTGCTGTCGGTCCCGCTTTGTGCCATCTTTGCCCCCTCGGTTAGTAGGCTCGATCACGATCGATCAGCCCGCTCGGTTGCTCGCCGCGCATAAGCTGCTGCATCTTAGCGACGATTTGTTTAACCGCAGGTTGCATAAGGGTGGAGGCAGCGATGTGCGGTGTGATCCGGACCTTGGGGTGATGCCAAAAAGGGCTCGCGGGTGAAAGCGGTTCTTCGCAAAACACATCGAGCTGTGCACCGTCGATCACACCCCGGTCAAGCGCATCCAGCAAATCGGCTTCGTCCACCAGGGGGCCGCGCGCAGCGTTGATCAGCCAAGCACCGGGCTTGAGCAGAGCCAGTGCAGCGGCATCGACCATGCCGCGTGTTTGTTCGGTAAGCGGCGCAAGCAAAATCAAAATTCGGCTTGCCCGAAGAAACCGCTGCCAGTTTTCCACTGAATGATCGGTTTTACGGTAGCCCTGAACCGGAAAGCCAAGCGCTTGCAGGCTTGCTGCAACCTGTCGGCCCAACACACCCATGCCCACGATGCCCACCGGATAATCGGCCGCATCCCGGGGCTCGCGGGGTTGCCATCGGCAATGCTGCTGATCAAACGCGTAGTCCTGCGATTGTCCGATCAGCTGCAAACAGGCAAGGCTGCAGTACTGCGCCATTTGAAGACCCATGCCAGCGTCCTCCAAACGATAAATGGCAAGCTCGCGTGGCACCGACTGGGCATGCAAAATCGCGTCCACTCCCGCGCCGGCGTTAAAGAAAGCCTTCAAATGCGGCTGGGCAGCGAAAAATGCAGCGGGCGGCAGCCAGCCCACCGCGTAGTCAAAGCCAGCGGCGCGAGCCAAGGGCCGATCCAAAGGCCGATCCAAAGGCGCATCAGGCTGCGCTTGCGCAAGGCCTTGCGGTTGAGGGTGATTTCCGGTGGCTTGCGGTTGGGCATGACTTTCGGTGGCTTGCGGGTGTGCATCACTTTCAGCGGCTTGCGGGTCCCAACGATGCACTTCGGCCTTCATGCCTGCCCCGTCCAAGGCCTCTTGCAAGGCGGCTTCCCAGCGCAGTTCTTCCTGAGCCTGCTCAAAGACCAGGGCAATCCGGATCACGCCCGCGTTGTCCTTTCGATCTGCGCCAGGAGGGCAGCATCGGCGACCTGATCGCCGAGTTCAACGTTTAGGCTTAACAGCTTGCCGTCGACCTCCGCCTGCAGGCTGTGCTCCATTTTCATTGCCTCAATCACCAAAAGCACCTGCCCGGCGCGCACCTCATCGCCCACCGCAGCATGAATAGCGATGACTTTTCCGGGCATCGGCGCAATCAGGCTGCCCTGGCCTGGTTGTTCACCGAGCGCTTCAGCGGCGCTATCCAGCAACTGCCAGGAACTGCCGCTTTGCGCGAAGTCGACCTGGATTTGCAGGGGTGTTGTTCGCGGCGATGCGTCGCCGGATGCACGATGCAAAACGTGTAAGGCTTCAATGCCCAGCAGCCGCGCTTGTATGCGAAGCGACGCCTCACCCTGGCTCGATGCAAACTCGGCCACCAAGGCTGTCTTTGCAAACACCCCATCGCCTAGCTTCCAGGCCTCGCCGTCGATCACAAGCAGCCGATCGGGCGTCCATCGACGTTCAATCACATGCTCTGCGCCTTGCGCATCGTCGATAGCCCTTAGCCGGAGGCGATCGACCGCAGGGTCGGTGGCTTGAAGGCTTCGGTGACGCCATCCGTCATGATGTTCAAAAGCGTCCCAGTGATCGCTTGGCGGCCGACTAAGCGCCCAGGCGGCAGCGATCGCCAGCAGCGCCTTGCGCTTTTCCTGCGCTGTTGGCGGTCCGGCAAGCTCATGGATGTGGTTTTCGATCAGGGCGGTACTGAGTTGGCCGGCTTGCACCAGCGGATGTGCGATCAGTTGTTGCAAAAAGGCCCGGTTATTCGATGGACCGAGTACCGAGGTGGCTGCCAGCGCCTGACCCAGCCGATCGAGCGCTTGCTCGCGATCCTTGCCGTGGACAATCAGCTTTGCAATCATCGGATCGTAATCGGCGCTGATCACATCGCCTGCGCGGATCCCGGCGTCGATCCGAATCGGAGACGCCTGGCTAAAAAACCCGGCTGATTCAGGCAGGCTAAGCGCTTGCACAAGGCCGCTTGAGGGCAAAAATCCGCGACGCGGATTCTCGGCGTAGAGGCGTGCCTCAATCGCGTGGCCATTGGGCTGCAGATGCTCCCAATGTGCCGGTAGCGCTTCGCCCATGGCCACCTTGAGTTGCCAGGCAACCAGGTCCTCACCCAGGATCATTTCAGTGACCGGATGCTCGACCTGCAAGCGGGTATTCATTTCCATGAAGTAAAACGCCGCTTTCGAGTCGACGATGAACTCGACAGTACCCGCACCCACATAGTTCACAGCCCGGGCCGCCGCAATCGCGGCTTCGCTCAAGGCTTTGCGCTGTTGCGCAGTCCAACCCGGGGCTGGCGCCTCTTCCATCACTTTCTGATGCCGACGCTGCAAACTGCAATCGCGCTCGAGCAGCGAGACGATCCTGCCGTGCTGATCGCCGAAAATTTGCACTTCGATATGCCTGGGCTCGAGCAGGTAGCGCTCAATCAGCACGCTGGCATCACCAAAACTTGCCAGGGCTTCGCGCTGACAGGCTGTGAGCGCAGCCGCAAAGTCGACGCTGTGATCGACCCGACGCATGCCCTTGCCGCCTCCGCCTGCGCTTGCCTTGATCAAAACCGGGTAACCCAAGGCTTCCGCTTGCTCGGCAAGCCAATCGGGATCTTGACGATCGCCGGCGTAACCCGGCACCAGCGGCACCCCGGCTTGCGCCATCAGCGCCTTGGCATTGGCCTTACTCCCCATGGCTGCAATCGCCTCCGGACTCGGGCCCACAAATCGGACTCCGGCATCAAGCACCGCCTGGGCAAAGGATGCGTTCTCAGACAAAAACCCATAGCCCGGATGCAGCGCATCGGCGCTGCTTGCGCGTGCGGCATTGAGGATGGCGCTTTGGTTGAGGTATGAGCGTCGTGCCGGTGCCGGCCCGATAGGAATCGCCTCGTCGGCCATCGCAACATGGGCCGCCCGGCGGTCAGCATCCGAATAAACCGCGATACAAGCAATACCAAGCGATTTCGCACTGTGGATCACGCGGCAGGCGATCTCCCCACGATTGGCGATCAACAGCCTGCGGATCCGATTCACGGGGAGGATTCCATGCCCCCAAGCCAGGCAGGCGAGCGTTTTTCAAAAAAAGCGGCGATGCCTTCTTGCGCCTCGTCGCTGGCGCGCACCTGGGCGATCCGCCTGGCGGTTTCAGCAACCAAGGCATCGTCGATGGCCTTGCCGGCAACATCGGCAATCAAGCGTTTGCAGTGCCCGATCGCCTGCGGGCCGGCTGCAAGCAACTGGCCGAGCATTGCGTTGATCGCCCCGTCGAGTTCTTCGTCCGGAACAATATGCTGCACCAGGCCGATGCGCCAGGCTTCGGCGGCTTCGAAGACTTCCGCGCTCAGAAAATAACGTCGTGCCTGGCGCTCGCCGATGGCTTTGATCACATAAGGACTGATCATCGCCGGGATCAGGCCAAGCTTGACCTCTGAGAGACAAAAACGGGTCTGCGCGCTGGCAATCGCGATATCGCAGGCTGCAACCAAGCCCAGGCCCCCGGCAAAAGCAGAACCCTGCACCCGCGCGACCGTTGGCTTGGGGCTGTCGTGCAGGCGTCGCAAAACCGCAGCGAGACGCCCAGAGTCGGCCTGGGCCTCTTGTGGACTCATGTCGCGCGCTTTTTTCATCCAGGCCAAATCGCCGCCGGCACAAAAGGCCTTGCCGCGACCCGCCAGCAGAACAACCCGGACCGCATCATCGTGCATTGCGTTTTCGATGGCTTCGCCGAGCTCAGCCAGCATCAGGTCGTTCATCGCATTGCGCAGCTCCGGCCGGTTGAGCCAGATCAGGCCAACGCCCTGGTTGAGTTCACACTGCAGGGTTTGATAGCTCACGATCACTGTCCTTTGATTACATCCTGAACACGCCAAAACGGCTGGATCGCGCCGGACTTTGCAAACTCATGCTCAAGCCAAGCGCGATGACCCGCCGCGTGTCCTCCGGATGGATGACACCGTCATCCCACAAGCGCGCGCTGGCGTAGTAGGGGTGACCCTCGCGTTCGTATTGTTCGCGGATCGGTGCTTTGAAGGCCTCGATCTGATCCTCGCTCATACGCTCGCCGCGTAAAGCAAGCGCATCTTGCCGAACCGTGGCAAGCACCGATGCCGCTTGTTCGCCACCCATCACCGAAATGCGGGCATTGGGCCACATGAACAAGAGCCTCGGCGCGTAGGCGCGGCCACACATGCCGTAGTTGCCGGCACCGAAACTGCCGCCGATGATCACCGTAAACTTGGGCACCTCAGCGCATGCGACTGCGGTGACCAGTTTGGCACCCGCCCGGGCGATTCCTTCGTGCTCGTATTTGCGGCCCACCATGAATCCGGTAATGTTTTGCAGGAAAACAAGCGGGATGCCGCGCTGGCAGCACAGTTCAATGAAGTGAGCGCCCTTGTTGGCCGATTCGGCAAACAAAATGCCGTTGTTCGCCACAATACCGACCGGGATTCCGTGCCAGTGGGCAAAGCCTGTGACAAGCGTGCTGCCATAACGGGCCTTGAATTCGTCGAATTCAGAACGATCCACCAGCCTTGCGATCACTTCGCGCACATCAAAGGGTTTGCGCGCGTCGGCTGAAACCACGCCGCCGAGCTCAGCCGGATCGTAGTCGGGTTCCTGCGGCTTGCGCAGATCGAGTCGCTCGCCCACATGACCTGAAAGCGCAGCCCGCGGGCTGTTGGCAAGCAGGCTGCGGGCGATCGACAAGGCATGCTGATCGTTGCGGGCAAAATAATCGGCCACACCGGATAAGCGGGTGTGCACATCGGCTCCGCCGAGTTCCTCGGCACTCACGTTTTCCCCGGTGGCTGCTTTCACCAAAGGCGGACCACCCAGGAAAATCGTGCCTTGTTCGCGCACGATGATCGACTGATCGCTCATCGCCGGCACATAGGCGCCGCCTGCGGTACAAGAGCCCATCACCACCGCGATTTGTGGCAGTCCAAGGGCAGAGAGCCTTGCCTGGTTGTAAAAGATCCGGCCGAAATGGTCCCGGTCGGGAAATACCTGGTCTTGGTTGGGCAAATTGGCACCGCCTGAGTCGACCAGATAAACGCAGGGCAAATGGTTTTGTTCGGCGATCTCCTGAGCCCGCAGATGCTTTTTAACCGTCATCGGGTAGTAGGTTCCGCCTTTGACGGTGGCGTCATTGCAGACCACGATCACTTTTCGGGCTTGCACCGAACCGATCCCGGTGATGATGCCGGCGCAAGGTGCTTCATCGTCATACATGCCCTGGGCTGCAAGCGTGGAGAGCTCTAAAAACGGCGTGCCCGGATCGAGCAGTTGTGCAAGCCGATCGCGTGGCAGCAACTTCCCGCGCGCCAAGTGCTTCGTCCTGGCTTGCTCGCCGCCGCCTGCAGCAGCAAGGCTCATGTGTCGCGTTAAGTCCTCGCAGGCCTGCTGCATGGCCGCTTGGTTGGCCTGAAAGCTTGCGTCGTTTGCTCGGATCCTGCTTTCAATGCGGCTCAATGCGCCTGCTCCTGCGCCAGCGCTCGCGCGATCAAGATACGCTGAATATCGCTTGTGCCCTCATAAATCTGGCACACCCGCACATCGCGCCAGATCCGCTCCACCGGAAAGTCTTGCACCACACCGTAGCCGCCATGAATTTGAATGGCATCGGAGCAGACCTGCTCGGCCATTTCGCTGGCCTGGAGTTTTGCCATCGCGGCTTCTTTGAGGCAGGGTTTGCCGGCGTCTTTCAGCCGCGCTGCATGAGCAATCAATTGCCGGGCACTTTCCAGGCGGGTTGCCATGTCGGCGAGCCGAAACTGCACCGCCTGGTGCTCGAAGATCGGTGCACCGAAAGCTTGCCGGGTTTTGGCGTAGCTCAGGGCAGCGTAAAAGGCAGCCCGCGCCATCCCCAGCGATTGAGCTGCGATACCGATGCGGCCGCCTTCCAGGCCCGATAAAGCGATCCGATAGCCCTGGCCTTCATCACCCAGACGAAAGCGGGCTGGAATCCTGCAGGCTTCAAAAGCAATTTGCGCGGTGTCTGAAGCACGCTGACCCACTTTGTCTTCAAGCCTCGCAACCCGATAGCCGGCTGCCTTGGTGGGAACAAGAAAAGCGGAAATGCCGCGCTTGCCGGCATCAGGGTCGGTGACCGCCATCACAATCGCTACATCGGCCTGCTTGCCCGAAGTGATGAACTGCTTCACCCCGTCAATCACATAGTCATCGCCTTCGCGGCGGGCGCGGGTGCGAATCGCCGAGGCATCTGAACCCACATGGGGTTCGGTCAGGCAAAACGCGCCGAGCATCGCACCGCTGGCCAGCGGCTTGAGCCATTGCTTGTGTTGCTCCTCGTTGCCCCAGCTCAGCAGTATCGAGCATACCGGGCAGTTGTTGACCGAGATGATCGTTGAGGTGGCGCCGTCGCCCGCGGCGATTTCCTCAAGGATTACGGCCAATGCCTGATAATTGAGCCCGGCACCGCCCAAATGCTCAGGTATCGCGATGCCGAAGCAGCCCAGGGCCGCCAAGCCTTTGAGCGCCATGGCGGGAAACTCAGACTCGCGATCCCATCGTGCGGCATGCGGGCTGATTTGCTCACGGACAAAGGCAGCCACCGCTTCGCGGATCATCGCCAGCTCAGAACTTGCGTCGCTCAAGGCCGCGCCTTCGTCGCTCAAGGCCGCACCTTCGTCGCGCAAGGCCGCGCCTTCATCGCGCAAGGCCCGATGTGGGCTGCTTGCAAGCTCGTTTGCGTTCATCCGTTTTTGCCCCACCCTACCAGGCAAGCGAACTGCCGCGATAGTCAAAGAACTGGCCTGAGGGATAGGCCAGTGGTTCGCTGATCACCCGTCTTAAGCCATCGACCGAAGTTTGCACGTCCACATCGGCATTGGGACCACCCATATCGGTTCGGACCCAACCCGGATGCAGGGCCAGCACCCGCAGGCCGCTTGCGTGATAGTCGACATGCGCAAGCTTCGCAAGCATGTTGACCGATGCTTTAGACACCCGATACAACAAGCCGTAACTGCTTGAGGCTTCGGCGATCGAGCCCATGCGTGAGGAGATAAACGCCATGGTGCCGCCTTGCGCGTTCAAGCAGGGCATGACCACTGGAATCAGCCGCATCGCCGCCAGGACGTTGGTACGCATCACTTGATCAAAAGCAGCCGCATCAGCTGGTTTTTGGGTGCTGGAATCGCGCGGGCCGAATACCCCGGCATTCATGATGACCACATCGAAGGCCTCGCCATCGAGCTGCCAGGCCAGTCCGGCGATGTCTTCGAGCTGTTCCACATCGAGTTTTAAGGGGTGGGCGCCGATGTCACGCAAGGCCAATCGGTGCGCTTCTTGTCGGTAGGTGGCGTGGACCTGCCAGCCGGCTTGCAGGTACTGACGGGCGAACTCAAAGCCGATACCGCGCGATGCGCCTAGCACAAGGGCGGCTGGCATCAGATCACCTCAAGCGCCATCGCGGTGGCTTCGCCACCACCGATGCAAAGCGCCGCCACGCCGCGCTTGCCGCCGGTCTTTCGCAAGGCACCGAGCAAGCTCACCAAAACACGCGCACCCGATGCGCCGATCGGATGACCCAGGGCGCAAGCGCCGCCATGGATATTGACCTGATCCTGAGACAAATCGAGCTCTTGCATTGCGGCCATCGTGACCACCGCAAAAGCCTCATTGATCTCAAACAGGTCGACTTCCTTGGGCTGCCAGCCGGTTTTGGCAAAGAGCTTGTGCAAGGCACCGACCGGGGCGGTGGTGAACCATTCGGGCTGCTGGGCATGCGTGCTGTGCGCCACGATGCGCGCAAGCGGGCTGCACGCCAAGCGTTCGGCGGTGCTCTGGCGCATCAGCACCAGTGCCGCTGCACCGTCTGAAATCGACGAGGCGTTGGCAGCGGTAATGGTGCCGTCCTTCACAAAGGCGGGCCGAAGACCCGGGATTTTATCGAGCTGCGCCTTAAAAGGCTGTTCATCGCGAAGGATTTGCTGTTCGCCCTTTTTCCCGGGAACGCTGACCGCGGCAATTTCCCAGGCAAAGCTGCCATCATCGTTGGCCTGCTGCGCACGTTGGGTTGAGCGGATGGCAAAAGCGTCTTGCGCTTGCCTGCTGAAGTGGTATTTGCTTGCGCAATCCTCGGCAAATACACCCATGGCTTTGCCCCGCTGGTAAGCATCTTCAAGGCCGTCGACCGCCATATGATCGTAGGTGCTCACGGCACCGTAGCGGTAGCCTTTTCGCGCATGCATCAGCAAATGCGGGGCGTTGGTCATGCTTTCCATGCCCCCAGCAACCATCACTTCGGCGCTTCCGGCCAGCAGCAAATCGTGACCGAGCATGGCTGCTTTCATGCCTGAGCCGCACATTTTGCTGATGGTGGTGGCTGCCGCTGAGTTGGGCAGTCCCGCTTTGAGTGCTGCCTGTCGGGCTGGAGCCTGGCCTTGGCCTGCCATCAGACAACAGCCCATGATCACTTCGTCGACCAGATCAGGCGAAAGGCCTGCGCGTTGCACCGCGGCCTGGATCGCGATGGCACCCAAGTCGTAAGCGGCAAGGTTTGAAAAATCGCCGAGCATCGAGCCCATGGGCGTGCGGGCGCCCGCTACGATCACCACGGGATCGGCCTGGGCGGTTGAAGATGGCGTCGGGGTCATGAAGTCAGTCTCCTGATCGAAAGGCAAACTTTACCGCTTGTCGTGGGTTCGCGCCTGCCTGTGTGTGCTGGCTTGATCTTTTAGCGGGTCTCGGCAAAAAGCTCGCGACCGATCAACATGCGTCGAATTTCGGAGGTGCCAGCGCCGATTTCGTAAAGCTTGGCATCCCGCCAGAGTCTGCCGGTGGGGTAATCATTGATGTAGCCGTTGCCCCCGAGGGTTTGAATCGCTTCGCCGGCCATCCAGGTGGCTTTTTCGGCAGCCCATAAAATCGCGCCGGCTGCATCTTTGCGCAGGCTGCGAACATCGAGCAGACCCTCGCAGCTTCGATCGCACTGGCGACCGACTTCGTAGACATAAGCGCGGGTGGCCATCATCGTGGTGTACATATCGGCAAGCTTGCCCTGCATCAGCTGAAATTCGCCAATCGGCTGCCCAAATTGCTTGCGTTCGTGGATATAAGGAATCACCACGTCCATGCAGGCTGACATGATGCCCAGCGGTCCGCCCGAGAGCACCGCCCGCTCAAAGTCAAGGCCGCTCATCAGCACATTGACCCCTTTGCCGAGCCCGCCCAGCACCCGGTCAGCAGGCACGATGCAATCCTCAAAGACCAGCTCACCGGTGTGCGAACCGCGCATACCGAGCTTGTCGAGTTTTTGCGCCACGCTAAACCCAGCCGCGTGCTTGTCGACCAAAAAGGCGGTGATGCCACGCGGGCCGGCTTCGATATCATTTTTAGCATAGACCACGATCACATCGGCGTCGGGCCCGTTGGTGATCCACATCTTGCTGCCGTTAAGCACCCAATGATCGCCGCGGAGATCGGCCCGGGTACGCATCGAGACCACGTCAGATCCTGCATTGGGTTCGCTCATGGCGAGCGCGCCAACCCATTCACCCGAAATCAACCTGGGCAGATAGTGCGCTTTTTGCTCCTCGCTGCCATTACGAAAGATCTGGTTCACACAAAGATTCGAATGCGCGCCATAGGACAGGCCAACCGAAGCTGAACCCCGGGAGATTTCTTCCATCGCAACAATATGTGCCAGATAGCCAAGGCCTGCGCCCCCGTAGCGCTCGTCCACCGTGATGCCAAGCAAGCCCATCTGCCCAAACTTGCGCCACAAATCCATCGGAAACTGGTCGCTGCGATCGATCTGGGAGGCACGTGGTGTGATTTCCCTTGCGACAAAGTCGCACAAGGTCTCGCGCAGCGCGGCAATGGTGTCGCCAAGGTCAAAGGGCAAACCGGTTAGTTGCATGGGATGGCTTCCTTGCGCGGATGATTTTTTCGGCTTCGCAGACTCAGCGTTTGATGATTCTGCGTGAATCCGACCCACACAATTGTCGCGCAAATGACGCGATCATCAAGCCTTGCGATCAGACTGGCCTAAGATCGCACATCCTTTGACTCGCCTAAGGTCACACATCCTCAAGCGCTGCGCCTGCGTAAGGCCTGCGCTTAAGCGGCATGCAAGCCCAACGCCCACGGACCCTCATGAATCTGCTCGAAGCACAATTGCACTACCCATGGGATACAACCCTGCCCGAAATCGGGCGACGGCTCGATCTGACAGCCGACCTTGCCTGGTTGCGGATGCCGCTGCCTTTTGCTTTGGACCATATCAACCTGTGGCTGTTGCGCGACTGTATCGAGGGCCAAGAGGGATGGACGCTGGTCGACTGTGGTGCGTCAACCGACGCGATCCGTGAGGCCTGGGAGCAACTGATCGCTGCCGCGCCTGGCCAACAGGGACTTGATGGCTTGCCCATTGTGCGCATTATTTGTACCCATATGCACCCGGACCACTTAGGTCTTGCTGCGATGCTCGCCAAACGCTTTGCGTGCAGCCTGTGGATGACGGTGGGTGAATATGGGCTTTGCCGGGTGTTGTCGCAAGCCTTGCCCGGTGCAGACGGCGAATCAGCCTTCGAACACTACCGAAGCCACGGTGTAATGGACGCCGAAAAACTTGCCCAGTTGCGCAAACACGGCGCTTTTTCCTTCAGATCGCTGGTCCCGGAAGTTCCTTCGCGGTTTCGGCGCATCCGCGATGGCGAGGTCTTGCGCATCGGAAACCGCAACTGGCAGGTCATCACCGGCAGCGGCCACTCCCCCGAACATGCTAGCCTTTATAGCGAAAGCCTGGCCTTTGAGGGCGAAACTCTGTCGCAGGCCTTAGCCCATCCTCAAAGCGATCGCTTGATGGGTCAGCCCATCCTGATCTCAGGCGATATGGTCTTGCCCCGCATTTCAACCAACACCTCGGTGTGGGAAATTGAGCCTGAGTCGAATCCGGTGCAATGGTTTGTCGAGGGCATTTCCCGATTTCGGCGCTGCAAGGCCGAAACCCTGGTGCTGCCATCGCATGGCAAGCCCTTTGAAGGATTGCACACCCGAATCGAACAACTGAGAAATCACCACGCCGAGCGGCTCGACGAAGTACGCCGGGCTTGTGAGCAGGCCGATTGCAGCGCGATGGACATTGTTCCTGTGATGTTTCGCAGACCTCTGGACACCCATCAGATCAGCTTTGCCCTCGGTGAAGCCCTGGGCCATTTGCATGCACTTTGGTACGCCGGCGAACTGACGCGTTACCGCGATCAGCAGCAGGTCTTTCGTTTTCGGCCTAGCAGTGGCTCGGTGAGCCGCGCATCCGTTGCGGGCGAGGCCCAAGCGGCACAATCACAGCCGGCCCTTTCTGAAGCTGGCAAGGCCCAAGGGACCCAACGGACCCAACGGACCTATTCCTAGTCGGCCTACCTAGCCAGTCTTTAACTGCGCTTGCACCGCCTCTTCCCAGCCCCTGTTGGCGGCGGGCGATGCCGGGCTTGGGTGAAGGATCTGAACCACGCGGCAGGACTCGGGCTCTGGTAACTTCTGGCGTGCCAGTTCGAGCCGCTTGGCAGCAAAGCCGCCCACGCCGATCAGAATCGTTGGTGAAAGCAGGGCGATCACCCTGATCAGATGATGCATGCAAGCGGTATCCAGTGGTTTGCGCTCGCTGCCGGGCAGCAACTCGGGGGTGCGGTTCTTGCCTGAAGCTTCAAGAAATACCAGTGGACAAAAATTCACCACGAAATGTCGCGCAAAAAATGCATCGGCGCTACCGTAGTGCTTTGCTGCCCAGCCCCAAAGTCTGCGGCCGCTGACTTCGGTACGTTTGCAATCCCAACCATGAATCGGCCGCTTCGGATGCTGGCTCGCGGGGACCTCGATGGCCGCGTCGATACCCATCCAACCCCTTACGGCGTTGATCTCGCCAAAAGGTATACCGGTTTGCATCATGCCAAAAGGGCCGGGGTTCATGCCCAAAAAGAGGCGAGCCTTGGGGCCCTGCGCATAGCGCTCAAGATACTGGCGGTAGGGCCCAAGCGCATAGTCCAGAGGATTGTAGACATGGGTGACCGGCGCTGAGAATTGAAGCGGCCTGAGCGCCTCGCGCAATTCGCAGGCGGCATCGAGCAGGGCTTTGGGCGTGTTTTGGGGCACAGGCTGGTTTTCAGGGTTTAGCGGTTGGCTCTGCGCTTGAAGGCTGCTAGGATAGGTTTGATCTGTGTGTTAGCGAACATGACAAGGTTGATCGTTTGAATGAATAAGCCAGTCGAATTGCATGGGCTCAGTGCCAACGAAGGCAGCCCCGACCCGCGCCTTTTGCCTTATGCAAAGCCGCAACCCTGGGGCATGGTGCCTGACATGATCGAGCAGGATGTGTTGACCGAAGATGAGCGCCTTTGGGCGCCAATCGGTGAGCAGTCCTGGTCACGTCCGATCCACCTGAACACCACCGAGGGATTTTATGTGCATTTGCTCAAGGTGAAGCGATCCGGTGTTTTGCAGCGCCATCGTCATTCGGGTGCTGTGCATGCCTACGTTATCCGCGGGCGCTGGTACTACCTCGAACATGATTGGGTGGCTGAAACCGGCAGCTATGTGTTTGAACCGCCGGGCGAGACCCATACCCTTACCGTGCCCGATGACTGCACCGAGATGATCACGCTCTTTACGGTGCATGGGGCACTGATTTATGTGGACCCGCAGGGGCAGGCGATCGGCTATGACGATGTGTTCACCCGCATTGAAAAGTATCGCGCACACTTTGACAAGGTCGGACTCGGCGCCGACTACGTCAAGCGGTTTATGCGTTAAGGGCGACATATCCCCACAATGAGCACATTGCCTACAACGATCCGCTACGTCGAGCATGGCAGCGGAGGTCCCGCAGAGGTTATGCGGATCGCAGAGGCGGCCTGCCCGACGCCGGCCGCTGGTGAAATTCTGATCCGCGTGGCCTATGCCGGTGTGAATCGTCCCGATGTTTTGCAGCGCTCGGGCAAATACCCCCCACCACCGGGGGCGCTACCCTGGCTTGGGCTTGAGGCATCGGGTTGGGTAGCTGCCGTGGGCGAAGGCGTTGAGCACTGGCAGGTCGGTGATCTGGTTTGTGCGCTTTGTAACGGCGGCGCCTACGCTGAATTTGTTGCGGTGCCCGCAGGGCAGGCTTTGCCGGTACCCAAGGGACTTGGCCTGGATCTGGCGGCGGGCTTGCCCGAAACTTATTTCACCGTCTGGGCTAATGTGATGGAGCGCGGGCGCCTGAAAGCTGGTGAGCGCATTTTGATTCACGGCGGCTCCTCGGGCATTGGCATGACCGCGATTCAAATGGCCAAGGCTTGGGGCGCCGAGGTCTTCACCACGGTGGGGTCGGCCGACAAAGTGGCTGCGGTGCAATCAATCGGTGCCGATCACGCAATCAATTACCGAGAGACAGATTTCCAGGACGAAGTGGCGCGGATCACCGCAAAGCAAGGCGTTGATCTGATTCTCGATATGGTCGGTGGCCCTTATATCGAGAAAAACCTCAAATCACTGGCTCTTGAAGGACGCTTGGTTCAAATCGCGTTCTTGCAAACCCCCAAGGTTGAAATCGACTGGGCCCAGCTGATGATCCGCAGGTTGACCTTCACCGGTTCAACCCTGCGCGCTCGAAGCCTGGCCGATAAGGCAGGCCTAGCTGCTTCGCTCAAGCAGCACATCTGGCCCTACTTGGAGAAGGGCGCGATGCTTCCGTCGATTTACGCAGTCTTCGATCTGGCCGATGCACCGAAAGCGCACGCCTTGATGGAGTCGTCTCAGCATATCGGCAAGATTCTGCTCAAAGTCGGGGTCTGAGCCTTTCGCAAGCATGAGATGGGGGTCTGAGCGTCGCCCCGGCATCGGGCGCAGCATCCTGCCGCGCAAACCCCAATCCTGAGGACTAGGTCTGCACCAGGCGCCTTTGCCTGGCTGCGGCATGAACGATGCCAAGTCCGAGCCCCAGGGTCACAGCGGCTGTACCGCCATAGGACATGAAAGGCAAAGGCACGCCCACGACCGGCAGCACCCCGGTGACCATGCCCATGTTTACAAAGGCATAAGTAAATATCATCAGTATCAACGCAGCCGATGCGAGTCGTTCAAACAAGGTGGATGCGCGCCTTGCGATGTCGAGCCCACGCAGCACCATGGCTGCATAAAGACTGACAAGCAACAGGTTGCCAAGCAAACCCCACTCTTCGCCAAAGACTGCAAAAACAAAGTCAGTGGTCCGCTCCGGGATAAATTCAAGGTGCGTTTGGGTGCCTTCAAACCAGCCCTTGCCCCAAAGTCCTCCCGAACCCACAGCGATCATCGATTGCAAGATATGAAAGCCTTTGCCCAGCGGGTCTCGGCTGGGGTCAAGCAAGGTGCATACGCGTTGCTTTTGGTAATCGTGAAGAACGACCCACTGCACCTCCGGCGAACACCAGCTTGAACCAAAAAACCATAGCAGCGACATCAACAGCACAAACAGAACGATCACCGGCACGATCAGTCGGTAGCTGAAGCCCGCCATAAAGAGCACGAAACCACCGGCTGCAAAAACCAGAATTCCGGTTCCCAGATCGGGTTGCCGGATGATCAGCAGCAGCGGTACCAGGAGCAAAGCCGCAGCCAGCGCAAAATCCTTGCCGCGTAATTGCCCCTCGCGCTTTGCAAAAAACCAGGCGAGCATCAAAGGCATGGCAATCTTCATCAGCTCCGAGGGCTGAATGCGCACCACCCCCAAATGCAGCCAGCGTCTTGCACCCTTGCTCACATCCCCAAAAAGCGCGACCGCAATCAGCAGAATCAGCCCCAGAACATACAAAGGCAGCGCGCTTTGTGAAAGCCAAGGTACCGGAATCCTCGCAACCAACCACATCAGCCCCAGCGATAAAAGCAGATTACGGGCGTGGGCTTCGGTGCGGGAGGGGAAGTCGGCTGCCGCAGACAGCATCGTGATCATGCTGACAGCCATCAGCACCAGGGTAATCAGCAGCAGCGGTCGGTCAAAGACATCGATATTGCGTCGAATGTAGACAAAGGGTGAAGTGATCGAGAAGGCCACGATCAGCGCTGCCCGCGTTGGCTCAACAAATGATGGTCGAGGACTTTGCGCGCAATCGGAGCGGCGGCCTGCGCGCCAAATCCACCGTTTTCAACAATCACCGCCAGCGCAATCCTGGGTGCCTCAACCGGAGCGAAGGCCACGTAAAGCGAGTGGTCGCGGTGGCGCTCGGCAATGCGCTTGGCATCGTAGCGTTCGTTTTGCTTGATCCCGATGACCTGCGAGGTCCCGGTTTTGCCCGCAGAGCTGTAGCCTGACCGGGCAAATACCGACTGCGCGGTGCCCATCAGGTTCACGTCTTGCATGGCTGCAATCACCAACTCAAGATGCGCGGGGTTGACCGCCGTTTCGTGCAACACTTCGGGCTCGATCCGCTGGTCCTTGGCGTTGCTCGGGTCAACCATGCGGCGCACCAGCCGCGGCTTCATGACCTTGCCGTGATTTGCAAGGCCTGCGGTTGCAACCGCCAATTGCAAGATGGTAAAGGCGTTGTAGCCCTGGCCAATGCCGATCGAAGGGCTTTCGCCCGGCAGCCAACGTTGCTTGAAGCGCTTCAATTTCCATTTGGTGGTGGGGAGCACACCGCTTGCCTCACCTTCGAGATCAATCCTTGTGGGTTCACCAAAACCCCACTGGCGGACGTAGTCGGCGATCAAATCCGGGCCCATTTCGTGGGCAAGCTGGTAGTAATAGGTGTCACTTGAGACGACGATCGATTTTTTCAAATCCACCGAACCGTGCCCTTCGGGCCGTGAATCGCGAAAGCGGTGTCCGCCCAGTTCAAAGTAGCCCGGATCTCGGTAGTGCTGGCCAGGATTGCGCTTGCCGCTTTGCAGCGCCGCCAAGGCCACAAAGGGCTTGTAGGTTGACCCAGGCGGGTAGGTGCCGCGCAGCGCACGGTTGAGCAAAGGTAAATCCGGATCCTGATTCAGCCCGTTCCAGCTTTGCGGGTCGATCCCATCAATGAAAAGGTTCGGGTCAAAGTCAGGGCGCGACACAAAGGCAAGCACGTCACCGCTTGAGGGTTCGATGGCAACAAGGGCGCCGCGTCGCTCGCCGAAAGCCTCGCTGGCAACCTGCTGTAATCCGACGCTCAGGCTCAGGTGCAGGTTCATCCCGGCGCTGGGCGCAATGCGCTCGAGTTCGCGGGAAATCCGGCCTCCCGCAGTCACTTCGACCCGGTCAAAGCCGGTTTGACCGTGCAATTGGTGCTGGTAGCTGCGTTCAAGGCCGGTTTTCCCGACATGGGTGCTGCCGGCGTAGTTCAGGCTGTCATCGCGGTCCTCAAGCTGCCGTTTTTCCGATTTCGAAATCCGCCCGATGTAGCCCACCACATGCGCCATCAACGACGCATGCGGATAGCTGCGATAAAGCCTCGCCTTGATTTCCACACCGGGAAGCCGATACCGGTTGGCCGAAATGCGCGCGACTTCCTCATCGCTGAGCCTGACCTTGAGCGGCAGGGAATCGAGGCTGCGGCTTTCTTTGAGCAACTGCCTGAAACGTCGCTTATCTTTAGGCGAAATCTCAATGATCTGCTCGATCACATCAAGCGTCTGGTCGATGGACTCGGTTTGGGCAGGCGTGATTTCGAGATTGTAGGCAGGGGTGTTGTCAGCCAGGACCTCGCCTTCACGGCTGAAAATCACCCCGCGTGCTGCAGGCACCGGTACCAGCGCAATCCGGTTGTCCTCGGCCTTATCCCAGTAAGAATCGTGCTGGATCACCTGAAGCCAGACAAAGCGTGCCAGCAGCAGACCAAGCAAAACCAGGATCAATCCGGCCGATACAAGGCTGCGTCGCTCAAAAATCAGCTTGGCCTGGGATTGGGTGCTTAGCATGGGTAGGGATTTGTCTGGGGCTAGAGCGGGCGGGTGTCGTCGTATTCAACCGAACGCCGCTGCGGTGCGAGCAGCATCGGTGCAAACAAAGGCCACAACAGCCCGGTGCTCATCGGCGAGAGAAAAATCCACCACCCTGGAAACTCCTCGCCCATCGCCAGGCGAAGCAGAACGCGACAAGCCTGAGCAATCAACAGCAAAGCGATAAGGTGCAGCATTTGCCCGAGTAGTCCGAAGGCGGGCAGCCGCCGATGAAGCGCCACCGCTCCGTAGCTGATCACCAAAAGACCGAGCGCTTGTTCGCCGAGCACCGCACCGGCGTGGACATCGAGCAACAACCCCAGCGCGAAGGCCCAGCTGAAACCGATCATCCTCGGTTGCTGAACGCCCCAAAAACTCAAGACAAGCGCGGTCCATTGCGGCACAGCTGCAGCCTGTCCCCAGGGCAGCAAGTCAAGCAAAAGGGCAAGCAAGACGGTAAAGGCCGCAAAAAAGCTGTTGGCCGGAAGCAACAGCAACTCAGGCTTTGTCAAGCCGCCGCCCGAGCCATTGGGAGGAAGGTTCACCGCAGTTTGTCCTTGAACTTATCTTTGCCTTTTTCAGCTGCTTTATCCCGCGCTTTGTCCCGCTCGTTGCCCTTGTCTTGAGCCTTATCCTCGTCATGCGGCTTGTCGCTAACGGTATCCGGACCGACGATGAGCACAATCCGGCTGCTATCGATGCCGCCAGCCGGTTTGACCAGTATTCTGGGAAAGGGGCTGCCTGGATTGCGGTCAATTTGGTGGACGACCCCGGTAAGAACACCGGGGGGAAAGACCCCATCAACGCCGGATGTGAGCAACACATCGCCAATTTGCATCTCGGCCGAACTGGCTATGAATTTCAGCTCCATCACACCAGCGCTTCCGCTGCCAAAAAGCACGGCCCGTTGACCATTACGCTGATTCAGGACCGGCACAGCCATGCTCGGGTCGGTCATCGCGGTGACTTCAGCGCTACGCTGGTAACTACGGGTTACCTGCCCGATGAGGCCTTGGGCGTCCATGACCGCGTGTCCGGGAGTTACCCCATGGCTCAGGCCCTTGTTGATCGTGAGACGACGCACATAAGAATCGCGTCGCTCGCTGGTAATCTGTGCAGCCCGGCTCACCCAGCTTTTGCGAGGACTGATTTGCATCAGCGCACGCAAGGACCGGTTTTCCTGATCAAGCTCGGCATCGCGTTGCGCCACCAGGGCCATGCTCGCCAACAAAGTTTGCAGGCGGCGGTTTTCTTCGCGAAGGCTCTCGGCCTGTCGAACTTCGCTCACCCACAGACGCCACCAATCGCCCGGCGCGCTGACGGCCTCTTCCATCGGCAAGAGCACCGAGACAACGCTTGAGCGCAAGGGATGAAGCCAATGCTCGCGGCTATCCATCCAAGCCAGCGCCACAGCGGCCAGGGCAAATCCGATAAATCGGATGGTGGCAGGCAAGCCTTGGCGAAACAGTGGCGGTGCACTGCCCTGCATCGCAGCTCCTCGAATTCGGTTTAACGCGGGTTTATTCGGGCCTGTTGCTCCGAGGCAGACACAAAAAGCTGCAGCGCCGAATCACTCGTAAGTGAAGATGGAGCTTAACTGATCCATGCGCTCAAGCGCCATGCCACAGCCCTTGACCACGCAGGTGAGCGGCTCTTCAGCGATCAGGACCGGCAAGCCGGTTTCCTCAACCAAAAGCCGGTCCAGATCACGCACCAGAGCGCCACCACCGGTGAGCATAATGCCTCGTTCGGTGATGTCAGCGCCAAGCTCAGGCGGTGTTTGCTCAAGCGCCACCTTAACCGACGTCACAATTTGGTTCAGCGGATCGTTGAGCGCTTCCAGAATTTCATTGGAGGAGACGGTGAACGTGCGGGGAATACCCTCAGCAAGATTGCGTCCCCGAACTTCCATCTCACGCATTTCAGCGCCCGGAAAGGCCGAACCGATTTGCTTTTTTATCGCTTCGGCGGTGGGCTCGCCAATCAGCATGCCGTAGTTGCGACGCACATAATTCACAATGGCTTCATCAAACTTGTCGCCGCCGACCCGCACCGATCCCTTGTAGACCATCCCGCCCAGTGAAATCACGCCGACTTCGGTGGTGCCGCCGCCAATGTCGACCACCATAGAGCCGCTCGCGTCAGAAACCGGCAGACCTGCACCGATGGCGGCCGCCATCGGTTCTTCGATCAGAAACACTTGCGATGCGCCGGCGCCAAGCGCAGATTCCCGGATTGCCCGCCTCTCGACCTGGGTGGAACCGCAGGGCACACAAATGATGATTCGGGGGCTTGGTGAGAACAAGCGCGAGTCGTGAACCATTTTGATGAACTGCTTGAGCATTTGCTCGGTGACGGTGAAATCGGCAATCACACCGTCTTTCATTGGCCGAATCGCTTCGATGTTGCCCGGGACTTTGCCGAGCATTTGCTTGGCCAGCGCGCCCACTGCGGCAATGGTTTTCTTGCCGCTCGGGCCGCCTTCGGTGCGGATCGCAACCACCGAGGGTTCGTTGAGCACAATACCTTTGCCGCGCACATAAATCAGGGTGTTTGCGGTACCCAGGTCAATGGCGAGATCGGTCGAAAAGTATTTGCGGACGAATCCGAACATAGGGAGCCTGACGGTGTATTCGCAAAAATAGGAATGATACCTTGGTTAGAATCAGGGCATGACGCATTTAACCGAGCAGGATATTCGACGACTTGCGCGCTTGGCGCGTTTGGAGCTGCCCGAAAACGAGCTGGGTCCGGTCCGGGACAAACTCAACGCGGTCATTGCTTTGATTGACCGCCTGCAGGCTGTCGACACCGGATCGGTCGCAGCGATGTCGCATCCCCATGATCCACTGTTGCGTTTGAGAGACGACCTGCTGACCGAAAGCGATCAGCGCGAGGCCTTGCAAGCGGTGGCTCCGAAGGTTGAAGACGGGCTCTATCTGGTGCCCCGGGTTATTGACTAGGCAGGCATGAGCCGACCGCGCCGCAGCCAAAGCAGTCCTGAGCAATGAGCACGCTTGATTCGCTTGCCAGGGCCTTGCGCGCCGGGGAAACCTCAAGCGAGCAACTCACCCGCGAAGCCTTGTCGCGTATCGCAAAGTCGCAGCTCAATGCCTTCATCGATGTATTGCCCGAACGAAGTCTCGAGCAGGCCAGGGCAGCCGATCAGCGCCTGGCTCAAGGCGATCCGAGCCCCTTGCTCGGTATTCCGATCGCCCACAAAGACATTTTCGTGACCCGATTCTGGCGCTCGACGGCTGGATCGCGCATGCTCGCAGACTATGTGAGCCCTTTTGACGCCGCGGTGGTCGAACGGCTGGCCGAAGCCGGGATGGTTTGCGTCGGAAAACTCAATTGCGACGAGTTTGCAATGGGTTCGAGCAATGAACATTCATATTTCGGGCCGGTGTCCAACCCCTGGGACCTGAGCCGAGTGCCTGGCGGCTCTTCAGGCGCATCGGCTGCGGCGCTTGCCGCCGGCATTGTTCCAGCAAGCACCGGTACCGACACCGGCGGATCGATCAGGCAGCCTGCAGCACTGTGCGGCGTGACCGGTATCAAGCCCTCCTACGGCCGGGTCTCGCGCTGGGGAATGATTGCCTTTGCCTCCAGCCTTGATCAGGCTGGGCCGATGGCGTGCAGCGCAGCCGATTGCGCAAAACTTTTGCAGTCGATGGCAGGTTTTGATCCCCGCGATGCAACCAGCCGGGAGTTGCCGCTTGAGGACTTCAGCCGAGGTGTCGGTCGCCCGCTAGCGTCGGGCAGCGTATCGAGGCCTTTGCTCGGTTTGCGTATCGGCATACCCAGGCAGTGGTTTGCCGAGGGGCTCGACGCTGCGCAGCGAACGGTGATCGAGGCGGCGATTGCCGATCTTGAGCAATTGGGTGCTCAGACGCAGGCTGTGAGCCTGCCGCGCACCGACTTATCAATCCCTGCTTATTACGTGATCGCTCCGGCTGAGGCCTCAAGCAATCTGGCACGCTTTGATGGCCTGCGCTTTGGGCATCGCGCAATCGAGACCCGCGATCTTGAATCGCTTTATGAGCGCTCGCGCGCTGAGGGTTTTGGACCCGAGGTGAAGCGGCGCATCATGGTGGGCACTTATGTACTCTCCCAAGGCTACTACGAGGCCTACTATCTGCAGGCGCAAAGGATCAGGCGTCTGATTGCGCAGGACTTTGCGCAGGCGCTCTCTGAGTGCGACCTCTTGCTCGGTCCGGTGACGCCGACCGCTGCCTGGTTGAAAGGGGCGATGCAAGACGATCCCACCCAAATGTATCTGGCCGATATTTACACGCTCGGCGCAAGCCTTGCAGGGCTTCCCGGCATGTCGCTGCCCTGCGGCTTTGTTGGCCAACCCCGGCTGCCGGTGGGTATGCAATGGGTTGGCGCTGATGGTTCCGAGGCTTTGTTGCTCCAGGTTGCCGACTGCTACCAGCAGGCGACCGCGCATCACCTGGCCCGTCCCGCGGCGTTTTGCTGATGGCTATAGCGCAAGGCTGGGAGCTGGTGATCGGATTGGAGACCCATGTCCAGCTGAAAACCCGCTCCAAGATCTTTTCGGGCGCATCGACCGCGTTTGGCGCCGACCCCAATCGACAGGCTTGCGCGGTCGATTTAGCCTTGCCGGGGGTTTTACCGGTGCTCAACCGCGAGGCAGTCGCTTTGGCGATCCGCTTTGGACTAGCCGTTGGCGCCGCGATTGCGCCGATTTCGATCTTCGCGCGCAAACACTACTTTTATCCCGACTTGCCCAAGGGCTATCAGATCAGTCAATACGACATTCCGGTGGTAAGCGGTGGCCGCATTGCGATCGCTGATTTGTCAGTTGAACTCACCCGCGCCCATTTGGAAGAGGACGCCGGAAAAAGTCTGCATGAAGACTATGCCGGACAAAGCGGCATCGACTTGAACCGGGCCGGCACGCCGCTGCTTGAGATTGTCTCAGAGCCCCAAATGCGATCGGCTGCGCAAGCGGTCGCCTTCGCAAAACAGTTGCATGAGCTGGTGGTCTGGCTTGGCATCTGCGATGGCAATATGCAGGAGGGATCGTTTCGGGTCGACGCCAACGTGTCGGTTCGGCCTGCCGGTGATACCAGGCTTGGTACGCGTTGCGAGATCAAAAACCTGAACTCCTTTCGCTTTCTGGAGCAGGCAATTGAGGTGGAAGCGTTGCGGCAGATCGAGAGCCTGCGCGAAGGCATCGCAATCGTTCAGCAGACCCGACTCTACGATCCGGATGCCGACCAGACGCGGGCGATGCGCAGCAAGGAAGACGCACACGATTACCGCTATTTCCCCGACCCTGATTTGCCGCCACTGGTGATCAGCGCAGACCTGATCGAGGCGCAGCGCGCGCTGATGCCCGAGTTGCCCGCGGCCGTCCGGGGCCGCTGGAGAGCTGACTACGGGCTCTCGGATTACGACGTTCAGGCGCTCAGCGCAAGTCGAGCCAGCGCCGCTTACTTTGAGGCCTTGTTGCAATCGGCAAGCTCGCATGCGACCCAGCCCAATATGCGTGCTCTGGCAAAACTTTGCGCCAACTGGGTGTTGGGCGAGGTCGCTGCTGCTTGTAACCGTCATGCTTGCGCCATCGATGCGGCAGCGGTGGAGCCGGTGTTGCTCGCTGCGCTATTGATTCGAAGTGAAGACGGCAGCCTGTCGGCAAAAACCGCACGCGCGCTTTTTGTCAGCCTCTGGGATGAGCCCAAGCCGCTTTTCGCAAGCTTGCAAGACGCTCTTGCGCATCTCGATGCAGTGATCGACGCCCGTAGCCTTCGCTCGCTTAACGATGACGCAGCGCTTGGGGCGATTGTTGATGACGTGCTTGCTGCAAATCCGAAGTCGGTTGCCGAGTTTCTCGCCGGTAAGGACAAGGCGCTCAATGCCCTGGTCGGGCAGGTGATGAAAGCGAGTGCCGGAAAGGCCAACCCGGCCCAGGTCAATCAGCTCTTGCGAAGCCGGGTGCTGCCATAACGCTCGCGGTAAGCCGCAAGCGGCGCGCGCCAGCGCGAAAGTTCAGGGTCTTTGCGTCGTTCGAGGTAAACGACCAGGTCCTCCAAGGAGGCTATGGCAAGCACCGGGATGCCGTAGCGTTGTTGCACATCATCGACCGCCGATTGCGCACCGATTTGCTCAGCACTGCCTGAGCGTTCCTGACGGTCAAGCGCAATCAGCACGCCGGCAGGCTCAGCGCCGCTGGCTTTGATCAAGCTTACCGACTCAGCCACCGAGGTGCCCGCCGAAATCACATCATCAATGATCAGCACCCGGCCATTCAAGTTGGAGCCAACGATAAGCCCGCCCTCACCATGATCTTTGGCCTCTTTGCGGTTATAGGCAAAGTGAATATTACGTCCGCTTTGCGCCATCGCCACCGCGGTGCAAGCAGCCAGCGTGATGCCTTTGTAGGCCGGGCCAAAAAGCATATCAAAGCCAAGCGCAGCTTCAAGCGTCGCAGCTTGTAGCCTGCGGGCATAAAAACCGGCGAGCTGCCCGAGTCTTTGTCCGTCGTAAAAAAGGCCAGCGTTAAAAAAATAAGGACTTAGCCGTCCTGCTTTGGTTTTGAATTCGCCAAAACGCAAAACCCCGGCGGCGATCGCAAATTCGATAAAGGCCTCGGCCGTATCACCCGGGGCGATCGAGGCATCGGCATGATGGCTGTGCATGATGATGGTGCGATGGTCAGTCATGAAACAATCCTGATCATGACACAGGGCCGGAGGCGATCGATGTTTCGTGTGACGAGCTTTAATCTGAACGGTATTCGCGCTGCAACACGCAAGGGCTGGCTGCAATGGGCCAGTGAACACGACGCTGATGTGATCTGCGTGCAAGAAATCAAGGCCCAGGAAAAAGATCTTGATGCGTCGATGTTGGCGATCCAAGGCCCGCGCGGCAGGCTCAAAGGCTACTTTTTCCCGGCGCTAAAGCCTGGCTACGCGGGCACTGCGATGTACAGCTTGCAAGAACCGGTTGCGATTTACCGCGGATTTGGCGAGGCCGAGTTCGACGAGGAGGGCCGTTATCTCGAGCTCGATTTCGGTGCATTTGCGGTGATCTCGCTTTATGTGCCTTCCGGATCAAGCAGCGAGGAGCGCTTGGCATCGAAGTTTCGCTTCATGCGCTGCTTTCAATCGCATGTCAAAACCTTGATGCATCGCGCCAAGCCTTTTGTGATTTGTGCTGACTGGAATGTTGCCCATCGTGAAATCGATCTCAAAAACTGGCGCTCGAATCAAAGCAACCCCGGGTTTTTGCCCCAAGAACGGCAGTGGATCGACGCGCTTATCAACGAGCAGGGGCTGGTTGATGTTTTCCGGGCCATGGAGCCCGATCGGGTGATGTACACCTGGTGGAGTAACCGTGGCGCAGCCTTTGCCAATGACGTGGGTTGGCGTCTGGATTATCAGCTTGCCCATCCGGAGTTGGCCCCACGCGCGCGCGGATGGCAGCTTGCTCGTGAGCCACGTTTTTCAGACCATGCGCCCTTTACGGTGGACTATGACATCGCGCTGACCTGAAGAAAGCCTTGTTGCGCAAAGCATGTGTCGGGTTGTTCGACCCCAATGCTTCGATACAAATGGTTCGTTCCAAATGGTTCGAAACGAACTCAGCGCGGTTTGCTGCGCTCGTAAAGCGGCAACACCTTAGGCAGCGCTTTGCGTATGTCGGCAATGCGCGACTCATGCGATGGGTGGGTCGAAAGCCATTGGGGCGGCGCTCCCTGGCTGCTCGGTGCTGCGGACATTTTCTCCCACAAGCTGATGCCTGCAGACGGGTCGTAGCCAGCACGCGCGCTCAAGTCCATGCCCAGCAAATCCGCTTCGCTTTCGTCGTCGCGGCTGAACTTGAGCATCGTCACATTCGAAACACCGCGTGCGACCTGACCCCCGATATCGCCATAACCCATCACTTGCGACAAGATCGATGCGCCGATGGAGAGGCCTTGCGCGATCATGGCCTTGCTCTGGCGCTCGCGCCCATGTTCGCGAAGCGCATGGGCGATTTCATGGCCCATCACAAAGGCGATCTCATCGTCGGTCAGCTGCAAGCGGTCAATGATGCCGGTATAAAAAGCGATTTTTCCACCCGGCATCGCAAAGGCATTCAAGGCTTGCGAGCCAATCAGTGAAACCTCCCAGCGCCAGGACGAGGCCCGCTCGTTGTAGCGGGCGGCGTGGGGCAAGAGCCGCTTGGCGATGTTTTGCAAACGCAAAAGCTTCGGGTGGCCTTCAGGCGCAAGTGCACGCTGCGATTCAGCATCCTTGCGCATTCGCTCGTATTGAAAGGCTGCTTGTCGCTCGAGTTGTTCGGCAGGTACAAGATCAGCCACCCTGGAGCGGGGCGGCAACTCAATACCATCGGCGCGCAAAGCGGCGGGCGCAAGCCCCACGATTGCAACAAGTGCAAGGACGCGCAGCCCATTGAAGCTGCGCTGCGCCAGGCGGTGAGGACGCATCGGCAGTCGCTGGGGACGCAGCGGCAGGCGACTGGGGCGGTCGTCCGGGTGGCGAAGGCGCACAAAGCTGCTGAAGATGGTCAAGTGGTAGATCGCTGGGTTTAGACTTCGTGCGATGAACTTTAGCGCGCTTTATTTTAGAAAGCCGATGGTGGTGCTTGCGCTGTTGGGGTTTTCAAGCGGTTTGCCGCTTGCGCTTTCCGGCGCCACGCTGCAAGCCTGGCTGACGGTTGAAGGCTTAGACCTCAAAACCATTGGATTTTTTGCCCTGGTGGGCCTGCCCTATACCTTTAAGTTTGCCTGGGCTCCTTTGCTCGATCGCTTCGACCTGCCAGGACTACCCCGGCGCAAAGGCTGGATGCTTTTGTGTCCGGCACTGATCGGGCTCTTATGCCTTGCGATTTCGGGCCTTGAGCCCGCCAAGGATCTTTATCTTCTCGGAGCGCTGGCTGTGTGCCTGGCATTCGTATCAGCCAGCAACGATGTGGTTTTTGATGCCTATCGCAATGAATTGCTCGCGGCTGAAGAGCGCGGTGCCGGTGCAGCGGTGTCGGTGTTTGCCTATCGCGTCGCGATGCTGGTTTCAGGCGGCTTGGCGCTGATGCTTGCAGACTTGTGGTTTGGCTGGCAGGGCTTGTTCAGGGCGCTTGCGATGGTTTTTGGCCTGATCGCAGTGGCCGTTTTTTGGGTACCCGCGGTCGAGTCTTCGCCAGCCAAAACCTCAGCCTGGGTCGAATGGCGGGGTTTTGTGGCGATGCTCGGGTCGGGCCTGCTGGTCTATTTCATCGGTTCGCAGTTTGCGCCGCAGGCAATCGATGAATGGTCCGCCCGGGCTAATCAGTTCGTGAAACTTGGTTTTGAAAGCCTGCTGATGCTGGCCGCTTTCTCGGCCGCCTTGTGGGCGGCGCGTCAGGTTCGATTCCCCTCGCTGATGGCGCCCTGGGATGCCTTCTTTTCGCAAAAGCAAGCGATTGCGCTGCTTGGGTTGGTGGTGTTTTACAAACTCGGCGACGCCTTTGCCGGTGCGCTTTCCACAGCCTTTTTGTTGCGTGGCTTAGGCTTTAGCGCCGCCGAAGTTGGCGCTGTCAACAAAGCGCTCGGCTTGGCCGCAACCATCGTTGGCGCTTTGCTCGGGGGTTGGTACCTGGCACGACGACCTTTGGCGCAAAGCCTCTGGCCGGCACTGTGGTGGTTTGGCATCGCGCAAGCCCTCTCGAATCTGGGCTATTGGATGCTTTCGGTGCAGGAGAAGTCTTTTGTCTGGATGGCATCGGCGATCACGATCGAAAACTTGTGCGGCGGCATGGGTACCGCCGCCTTTGTTGCCCTTTTGATGACGCTGACCGATCGACGCTTCACGGCCGCGCAGTTTGCGCTGCTTTCTGCGCTTGCTGCCGTGGGCCGGGTTTATGTGGGGCCAAGTGCTGGTGTGCTCGCTGAGCAGTTTGGCTGGCCCACATTCTTTGCTTTAACGCTTGTCGCAGCACTGCCTGGGCTTGGCCTATTGCTGCATTTGCGTGAGCGAATCGAAACGCTTGCAGCAAGCGCTGCGTGCCACAATCAAAGGCGCGCCGAAGACGCAGTTTGACGACGCGCAAAGCGTCTGCGACCGCAGCGCGATTCCCGATTGGCAAGCAAGGAGGCATGATGAACGCAGTTTTTATTTGTGACGGTGTGCGTACACCGATTGGCCGTTATGGCGGCGTTTTGTCTTCGATTCGCAGCGACGATTTGGCAGCGATGGCGATTGATGCGCTGCTCAAGCGCAATCCCAGCCTCGCACCAGGAGCGCTTGACGAAGTGATCCTGGGCTGCGCCAACCAGGCCGGTGAAGACAACCGCAACGTGGCCAGAATGGCAAGCCTTCTTGCGGGGCTTCCGCAAGAGGTGCCGGCAGCTACGATCAACCGGCTTTGCGGCTCGGGCATGGATGCGATCGGCACGATCGCACGCGCGATCCGTGCCGGCGAGATTGCGCTTGGCCTGGGGGGCGGTGTTGAGAGCATGTCGCGCGCACCCTTTGTGATGCCCAAAGCCGATAGCGCCTTTTCGCGCAGCAACGCGGTCTACGACACCACAATCGGCTGGCGTTTTATCAACCCGAAAATGAAGGCGCTCTATGGGGTGGATCAAATGCCCGAGACCGCTGAAAATCTGGCGTCCGAACTGGGTATCTCGCGCAAGGATCAGGATGCATTTGCCTTGCGAAGCCAGGAGCGCTGCGCTGCAGCACAGGCAGCCGGTTTTTTTGACGCGGAAATCCATCCGGTTTCACTCACTTCAAAAAAAGGAACGATCGAGCTGATTTCCCGCGACGAACATCCGCGCGCTGACACCAGCCTGGAGTCGCTGGCCAAGCTCAAGCCGGTGGTGAGGGCCGATGGCAGCGTGACCGCCGGCAACGCATCGGGCGTGAATGATGGTTCAGCAGCAGTTTTGCTCGCAAGCGAAGCCGCAGCCAGCGCTCAAGGGCTTGAGCCGAAGGCACGGATCGTTGCGATGACCACCGCCGGTGTGGCGCCGCGGGTGATGGGAATCGGTCCGGTGCCGGCAACCCAAAAACTGCTTGCGCGCACCGGGCTTAGCCTTCACGATATCGACTGGATTGAGCTTAACGAGGCCTTTGCGGCGCAGTCCCTTGCTTGCACCCGGCAACTCGGTCTGGCCGATGACGATCCGAGGGTCAATCCCAACGGCGGCGCAATTGCGCTTGGCCATCCGTTGGGCGCATCAGGCGCAAGGCTTGTGATGACGGCAGTGAATCAATTGCAGCGCAGCCAGGCAAAACGCGCCATCACCACCATGTGCATCGGTGTGGGCCAGGGCATCGCGATGCTGATCGAAAGGGTCTAAGCAGCCTTAAGCCGTCGGACTTTCAGACCTGGGGCAGTGCCTTGGCGTGTGATGGTTTGAATGCCTTAGAGAGGACTTGAAATCGCGCAAGGCGTACCGATTTAAGGAGCATCGGCGGTGGATCAGCATGAACCACCGTTTATTCACAACGTTCTTAATCGGAGAGCATCATGACACGAATCAGCCTTTATGAGCCCTTTGCCTCAGTATTTCCTCCCGAGCTTTTTGCCTCAGCAATCAATGCTTCAGCCTGGCCCGAGTGGTCGCGGTCAAGCGCAACGCCAGTCGCTCAAAACACACGTGTGACGGCAGGCGGTGCTTCGCTGGGTATGCCTGTGGATGTGCTTGAAACAGCCAGCGGTTGGACCATTCGCGCCGAGCTTGCTGGTGTGACGAAAGACCAGATCGATATTCAAATTGATGCAAACACCGTGAGCATCAGCGCAAAGCGTGAGCGCAAGTCTGAGCCCAAAGACGGCGAACGACTCTTGCGCGCTGAAATCAGCGCAGCTTCGGTGATGCGCAGTTTTGTGATGCCTTCTGAACTCGATGAGTCGGCTGCCAGCGCAAGCTTCGATGCCGGTATTCTGACGCTTCAGTTGCCAAGAAAAAAGGCTCAGTTGGCGCGCAAACTGGCGGTGCAATAAAGGCCAGCCCCACGCGGGCTTACTCGACCGTTACGGATTTTGCAAGGTTACGCGGTTTATCAACATCGGTGCCTCGAACAAGCGCTGTGTGATAAGCCAAAAGCTGCAGCGGCAACACATGCAAGATCGGTGACAACAAGCCCGCGTGGTCAGTCAGCTTCACGATGTCGACATCAGCGCTTGATGACATCGTGTGGTCTTTATCGGCAATCACGTAAAGCCTTCCGCCGCGCGCTCGGACTTCCTCCAGATTGCTTTGCAGCTTCGATAGCAAAGCGTCATGGGGTGCAACCGCCAGGACCGGCATGGAGGCATCAACAAGAGCAAGCGGGCCATGCTTGAGTTCGCCGGCTGCATAAGCCTCAGCGTGGATGTAGGAAATTTCCTTGAGCTTTAAAGCGCCTTCCATCGCAATCGGATAATGCACGCCGCGGCCCAAAAATAGGGCGTGATCGCGGGCTGCGAAATGCTGCGCCCAGCGCATCATCTCGGGCTCGCAGGCCAAGACTTCTTGCATTGCTGCCGGCAGATGTCTGAGCTGCGACACCCAGGTTTGCTCATCGCTGCTCGAAAGCCTCCCACGGGCTTTTGCCAGGACCAGCGTGAGCAGAAATAGCGCTGCAAGCTGGGTGGTGAAAGCTTTGGTTGATGCAACGCCGATTTCGGGGCCCGCGCGGGTGAGAAATCGCAGCCGGCTTGCACGAATCAAAGAAGATTCTGGAACATTACAAATACTGAGACTGTCACCCAGACCCAGGCTTTGGGCGTGTTCAAGGGCAGCCAGCGTGTCGGCCGTCTCGCCCGACTGCGAAATGCAAAGCACCAGTGTGCCTTGCAAAGCAACCGACTGCCGATATCGGTACTCGCTTGCGATTTCGACTTGCGTGGGGATATGGGCCAGCGACTCAAGCCAGTAGCGCGCCACACAGCCGGCGTGATAACTCGTGCCGCAAGCAAGAATGAGAAGCTGCTTGCTGCGAGCAAAAACCGCTTGGGCTTCATGACCGAAGAGTTCCGGAACCAGTGCCTGTCTGGCATCGATCATTTCAAGCGTATTGGCAAGCGCTGCGGGTTGCTCAAAGATTTCCTTTTGCATGTAGTGGCGGTAGCCGCCAAGCTCAAAATGGCTAGCTTCGATCTCGCTGCGCAGCACCGCCCGGCTGACCGCCTGGCCCTGCCGGTCGACAAGCCGATGCAAGCCTGGGCGGATCATGACCACATCACCTTCTTCGAGGTAGGACAGATTCCGGGTCGATTGAATGAGCGCCGAAACGTCGGAGGCTAAGAATCGTTCACCCGCTTGCGCGCCTTCGATACCGTCATAACCCAACACAAGCGGCGCACCCCATCGGGTGCCGACCACGGTATCGGGCTCGAGCGAGGAAAGCGCCGCGAGGGCGTAGGCGCCCCGCAGCGTTGGCGCAACCGCTTGCATCGCATGAAAGAGGCTTGCGGTTTCGCCGCGGGCAAGCGCAGCGATCAAGGCATGGTGAAGCAGATGGGCGATGACCTCGGTGTCGGTTTGTGAAGCGAAGACATAGCCCGCTGCGAGCAGGTTTTCGCGCAGAGCTTGATGGTTTTCAACAATGCCGTTATGCACCACGCAAACCGCGACGCCTTCGGATTGCGACAAATGGGGATGGGCATTGTCTTCGGTCACGCCGCCATGGGTCGCCCAACGGGTGTGGGCAATGCCGCAAGCGGCCTTCGCTTGCTGGGCTTGCGCTTGTCGCTTGAGCTGACTCACCCGACCGACAGCGCGCAAACGCTGTAATCCCAAAACACTGGCACTCGCTGCCCCGTCAGGCATCGCGCTGTAGGCAAGGCCAGCCGAGTCATAGCCTCGATACTCCAAACGCTCAAGCCCTTCAAGCAAATGGCCGATAACGTCACGCGTAGCACTGGTTGCTGCAACGATGCCGCACATGTTTAAAGTTGCCCTCGCTCAGTCATCATCGTATTATCCCAGGCCTTTGAAGCTAAACCCGCGCTGACGCGCAAAGCAGTGCGTTTAGCCTTTCGGGCCGGCCTTTGTTGGCCGTTTCCAGGCAGGCAGGCTCACTTGTTTGGCGCGCGACACCGTCAGCTCGCCGGCTGGCGCATCGCGGGTGAGGGTCGTCCCAGCGCCAAGCGTTGCCCCTGCGCCCACCCGCACCGGTGCCACAAGCTGACTGTCGCTGCCAATAAATGCATCATCGTCAATCACCGTCTGGTGCTTGTTGGCTCCGTCGTAGTTGCAGGTGATGGTGCCCGCGCCGATATTGACCCGCGCACCAATGGTTGCATCGCCCACGTAGGCTAGATGATTGGCCTTGGACTGCGCACCCATGCGGGTGGCCTTGAATTCAACGAAATTACCAACATGGTTCTCTTCACCAAGCTCAGTGCCTGGGCGCAGCCTTGCATACGGACCAACGCGTGAGCGAGGGCCGATGACGGCGGATTCACAATGCGTAAAGGGCAGCACTTCAGCATCTTCGTGAACCACGGTGTCGATCAAAACGCAATGCGCGCCGATTTTTGCGCCCCGATGCAAACGCACCTGCCCCTGAAAGAGCACGTTGATATCGATCCGGACACCAGCCTCGCAGTACAAGCGGCCGCGCAGGTCGAAACGATCAGGATCCATGATCGTGACGCCCTGGGCCAGCAAATCCTGCGCCTGCCGGCGCTGGAAAACACGTTCGAGGCTGATCAGTTGGGCCAGGGTGTTGACGCCCTGGATTTGCATCGCATCCTGAATCGCATGACCGATCACCGGAAAGCCTTCTGCATGCGCCATCGCGATCACGTCGGTGAGGTAGTACTCCGCTTGGGCATTCGCATCAGAAAGCGCAGCAAGCCACCGTGGCAAATGCCGGTTGGGCAAGAGCATCATGCCGCTGTTGATCTCCGTGATTCGTCGTTGCGCATCGTTTGCATCTTTTTCTTCAACGATGCCGCAGACTTGTGCGCTTTCAAGCCCGCGCAAAATCCGCCCGTAGCCCTTGGGCTCATCAAGAAAGGCCGTGAGAATGGCGCTGCGGTTTTCAAGCGCTGAAAGCGGCCCCAGTGTTGATAAGTTCGGCTCGTGAAGGCTTTCAATCAGACCGGCTAGCGTTTTAGCCTGGATCAAGGGCACATCGCCAAAAAGCACCAGACTATGACCCTGCGCGCAAAGCGCCTGTTGCGCTTGCATGAGCGCATGACCGGTTCCGCGCTGCGTTTGTTGCTCATGCCAGTACAGCGCAAGGCCTTGTTCGGAAAAGGCGCGCTCAAGGCCGGCACGGTGAACCGCTGCCTCAACCTGATCAGCCGCAAAACCCTTGACCAGATGCACAGCCGCAAGGCCCCAGCGATCCGATTCGAGGCTTCCAAGTTCGAGAACGCTATGAAGCACATGCTCGAGCATCGCCTGCCCACCTATCGGATGGAGCACTTTTGCGATGTCCGAATGCATTCGTTTGCCGCGGCCTGCGGCTAGCACCACCACATCAAGACGCATCTTCATCGGGTCTTCAAAGCGCGGTGATGCCCCGGCCGCGCTTAGGCGCTGGCCTTAGTGACTGCAAGCGCATCGCCCTTGTGCCCGATGAGCTGCGGGCCGAGTGAGCCGATCACCATACCGAGCAAGGACGCGAAAAGCCCCACGAATTGCGGTGGCACCAGCCCTTCCGGGTTTGCAAACTCGCTGATCAACCACAGCGATAAACCGGAAAAGACCGATAAGAGTGCGCCCTGCGTTGTGGCCCTTTGCCAGAACACACCGGCAGCCAGCGGGACCAGCGCACCGGCCAGTGTGACCTTATAGGCATTCTGGACCATTTCGTACATGGTGCTGCGGGAATTCAAGGCAAACATCAAGGCGCAAAGTGAAAAAATTATCAGCACAATGCGCAGCAACAAGAGCAAGCGCTGATCCGACATGGTCGAACTTAAAGGCTTGATCACGTTTTCGGTAAAAAGCGCGGTTGGCGCAAGCAAGGCACCGCTTGCCGTTGAAAGGATGGCCGACAACAGCGCGCCAAAAAACAGCGCTTGTGCCCACAAAGGCGTTTTTGACAGGATCAGGTCCGGAAGAATTCTTTGGACTTCGCGCGCGTCTTCGGACTCAAATAATTGCAGGCTTGCCGGGTCGATCACGATGGCGCTGTAGGCAATAAACATGGGAACAAAGGCAAAAACAAAGTAGGCGATTGCACCAAACAAGGTGCCGCGTACCGCAGTTTTCTCGTCCTTGGCCGAGGTCACGCGCTGAAAGACATCCTGCTGGGGAATGGAGCCCAGTGCCATGGTCATCCATGCCGCCGCGAAGGCAAGCCACTCGGCGGCATCGCCTTGAGGCCAGAAACTGAAGCGGTCGGCTTCGATGGCGGCATCGATCACTTTTCCGACCCCGCCCGCCAGATCGCCGACATAATAGGCAACAAAGAGCAGGCCAACCACGATCACGACGGTTTGCAACAAATCGGTCAGCGCAATCGACCACATGCCACCGAAAATCGTATAAAAAACAACAACGCCAGCGCCAATCAGTATCGCTGTATTCAGATCGATTTCTCCGCCTGACAGCACCGCAATCACCAGTCCAAGCGCGGTCAGTTGGGCCGATGTCCAGCCCAGATACGAGGCAACAATTGCAAAGCTTGTGATCACTTCAACCGACTTACCGTAGCGTTTGTGATAAAAATCCCCAATCGTCAGCAGGTCCATCCGATAAAAAACCTTGGCGAAAAACAAGGCCACGAACAAGAGCGCGCAGCTAGCGCCAAAGGGGTCGGCGGGCACGGCACCGAGCCCGCCTCTGGCAAACTCCGCAGACACCGACAGCACCGTCTCGGCACCAAACCAGGTCGCAAAAACGGTGGCCATATTGATGTAAAGCGGCAGGCTTCGGCCTGCCACCAGATAGTCCTTGGCACTGTGCACATGGCGTGCCGCAATCAACCCAATCAGAACGGTCAATCCTACATAAGCCAGAACGAGTGCAATCAGCATAATCTCCTCCACACAGTTGACGGTTGCTGGGTCCGAGTGAGGGTTTGTGATTCTGTTGTGTCTTCAATGCTATCGAGATCAATCACACCAGAGAGCAAAAGCCCTGCGCCGGCTAACAGGATTGCTATCAGCAAAACACAGGCGAGCAGCCAGCGACGGGTCTGTCTGAGCTGGGCGTTCAGTTCGATGAGGGCTTTTTCAATGCCACTCGGTGTCCGCGATCCGGCTGCGGCCAGCGCAAGCGCTTCATGCGCTAGCCTTGGGATTTCAGGCAGCGACTGGCTCCATAGTTCAGCTTCTTGCCTGAATCGCCTGAGCAAACCCTGCCAGCCCAACTGCTCGCGCATCCATCGTTCTAAAAAAGGTTTGGCGGTCACCCATAAATCAAGGTCGGGATCAAGCTGTCTGCCAAGGCCTTCGATGTTGAGCAGAGTTTTTTGTAACAGTACCAGCTGCGGTTGAACTTGCACCCCAAAGCGTCTTGAAACCTGGAACAAACGCATCAACACCTGGCCGAGCAGAATCTCTTTCAGCGGCTTGTCAAAGACCGGTTCACAACAACTCCGCACGGCTGCCTCAAGCGCCTCAACGCGGACTTTCTGGGGCACCCAGCCCGCTTGCAAGTGCAGTTGCGCAACGCGTCGGTAATCGCGTCTGAAAAAGGCCAGAAAGTTTTGCGCGAGATAGTTCTTGTCCTCCTCACTCAGGGAACCGACGATGCCGAAATCAAGCGCGATGTAGCGGCCCTTATGAGGTCCCCGATCGGCAACGAAAATATTGCCCGGGTGCATATCGGCATGAAAAAAGCCATCGCGAAAGACCTGGGTGAAAAATATCTCCACACCGTCGCGCGATAAGCGTTTGAGGTCGATACCCGCCTTCAACAAGGCATCGATGTGGCTGATCGGAATGCCTTGCATGCGTTGCATGGTCAGCACATTGGTTGCGGTTGCAGACCAGATCATTTCGGGCATCAGCAAAAGCGCAGAATCGGCAAAATTGCGCCGCAACTGGTTGGCATTGGCCGCTTCGCGAAGCAAATCGAGTTCGTCATGCAAGATCATGTCAAATTCGTCGATCACATCGAGCAAACGCAAGCGGCGCGCGTCTTCGGAAAGTTTGAGCAGAATTGATGCGAGCTGACGCATCAAGGCGAGATCGGCATCGATGATGGCCAGCATCCCGGGCCGAAGCACTTTGACCGCCACTTCACGGCCACCGTGGAGCCGGGCAAAGTGGACCTGAGAAATCGAAGCCGACGCAATCGGTGTGGCATCGAATTGCTCATAAACTTCCTGAATCGGTCGCCCGAGTCCGCGTTCGATTTCTGCAATCGCCAAGTCGCTGTCAAAAGCTGCAACGCTGTCTTGAAGTTTAGCCAGAGCGTCGGCGATGTCTTCGGGCAACAAATCGCGGCGGGTCGATAACAGTTGACCGAATTTCACAAAGATCGGTCCCAGGGATTCGAAGGTTTTTCGCAGCCGTTCGCCGCGCGCCTCCTTCAAGGGTGCTTGAGGCGCTAGCGCAAGCGCTGCACGAAACCAAAAGCGCCTGCCCAGGGATGGAAATGCATCCACAAGCAGGCTGTCGAGTCGATGCCTGGCAATGCAGCGCAGGATCGCAAGCAGGCGAAACTTCATTGCTGCGGTTTGAAGTGCAGCTGAACCGCTTGAAATGATGGCGGAGCAAAGCCGATATCGCCTTCGCTTTGGGGCACTTCGAGGGGTGCCAAGGACTGAAAATCGAAGGCTTCCCGGTCCATCAGGTGCGAGGGGACGACCCGAGCCAGTGCGGAAAACACATGGTCGACTCGGCCTGGAAACTGCTTTTCCCAGCTGCGAAGCAACTGTTTCACGTCTTGACGTTTTAAATGTTCCTGCGAACCGCACAAATCGCAGGGGATGATCGGAAAATTGCGCCACTGCGCATATGCCTGCAAATCGCTTTCGCGCACATAAGCAAGCGGGCGAATCACCAGATGTCTTCCATTGTCGGCGCGCAGTTTTGCCGGCATACCCTTGAGCGTGCCGCCGTAAAAAAGGTTCAGAAAGAAGGTCTCAAGAATGTCGTCACGATGATGGCCCAGCGCAATCTTGTTTGCCCCAAGTTCATCGGCGACCCGGTACAAAATCCCGCGCCGAAGTCTTGAGCAAAGTGAGCACATGGTTTTTCCCTCAGGAATCACCCGGGTGACCACGCTGTAGGTATCCTGAGTCTCGATATGAAAGGGCACACCTTGCTTGCGCAAATAGTCGGGCAAGACGTCTGCGGGAAATCCAGGCTGCTTTTGATCGAGGTTGACCGCCACCAGATCAAAGCTCACCGGTGAGCGTTCGCGCAAGGTCAACAGCAAATCAAGCATGCCGTAGCTATCTTTGCCGCCCGATAGGCACACCATGACTTTGTCGCCTGCGTCGATCATCTGAAAGTCACCGATGGCCTGACCGGTGAGCCGCAACAAACGCTTATGCAATTTATTGCGTTCGTAGGCAAGCCTGTCGTTCATGGCGCCTTGGCAAAGCGCATCGATTCAATGCCCACGGTTTTGCAGTCCGGATAGACATCGGGCTTTTCGGTTCGCACACTCGCTGCCCTGACGCTACCAAGTTTCAGGCAAAAGTCGAGCACGTCGTCGATCAGGCTTTCCTGAAGGTTAAAGTGTCTTGAGGTCGCAAGTGCACCGATCCCTTCGCGTAATTTATCGTAGTCAAGCGTGTCTTGGACGTCATCGCGGTTTGAAAGCGACTCGGCTACCGGCACAAAGAGCGCGACAGAAATCTTCACCCGCTGACGGGCCCGACGTTCGAAGTCATGAAAACCGATGGAGGCTTGGACTTCAAGATCGTCGATGAAAATGCGTCGGCAGTCGCTTAACTGAGGATGAAGAAGCAGGGAGCTCATGGCGTTGATTCCGTTTCAAGGCGGTCGGCAGTGGTGAACATCACATCGCGAGCGCTCGCTTGCAAATGCTGTCCGCCGTCGACCAATAAATTCACGCCAGTTATCGCTCTGGCTTGAAGCAAAAAGACAATCGCCTCGACGATATCGCAAGGTTCGGAGGACCGGCCCAAGGGCGTTTGTTGATGGGCTTGGGTGAAGCCGTCCTCAGTTTGATCGCCCGAAAGCAGGGTGATACCGGGTGAGACGGCGAGCACCCGCAGATGCGGTGCGAAATCGCGCGCCATCAGGTCGGTGGCTTGCCATAAGGCTGCCTTGGTCAGGGTGTAGGAAAAATAATCAGGATTGGGGTTTTGCAGTTTTTGATCGAGCAAATTGATCACAACGCCCTGCTTGCCTGCTTGAGGCTGACTGCAGTGCCTGTACATCGCTTGGCTGAGTAAAACCGGAGCCACGAGATTGGGCATGCAATGCGCAAGCAAGCCATCGGCTGCAACATCTTTGGGTCCATCCCAGTCAAATCGCGAGGCATTGTTGATCAAGGCATCCAGACCTTGGGTCTGATCAAGCGCAGCTTGAAAGAGCTGCCCGACAGCTTGCGGATCGCTCAGGTCCGCAGCGATTGTCCAGGCCCTCTGGCCCAGGCTGCGAATCGCCGAAGCGCTGTCTTCGGCGTCTTGCGCTGAACGGTGGTAGTGCACCACAACATCCCAGCCTGCTTTGGCCAGTCCAAGGGCGATTGCACGACCCATACGCCTGCCTGCCCCGGTGACCAGCGCAACCTTGGGACGCTCAGCGCGATGCGACAGCGCGCTTGGATCCAGAGCCTCGCCTGCACGAGCAGCCGGCCGTTCTCGACTTTGGTCTGGCTGTGAGGGCGTGCTTGCTTGCATGATGCGCGTTGGGGCCTTGGTTGGGAGCTACCGCCGCGCAGTGTAACCTGCACGACCATGAGCATGATCAGCGCCGACAGCTTGCCCGATTTGATCCGCCATGAGATCCACAAGCGCTCGGGATGGATGGGCTTTGACCAGTATATGGACATGGCGCTTTATGCCCCTGGCCTTGGCTACTACAGCGGACCACGATCGCCCTTCGGAGCTGAGGGCGACTTTGTGACCGCTGCTGCTATTAGCCCCAGCTACGGCGCCTGTGTGGCGCGACAGATTGTTCAGGTTCTTGATGCGATCGGTAGCGACGACGTACTCGAATTTGGTGCAGGCGACGGCAGGCTGGCTGCGCAAATCCTTGACTACGCCCGAAGCATCAACCGGCCGATGCACTACCAGATCATCGAGCTATCGGCCGGCCTAAGGCTGCTGCAACAAGAGCGGCTCAAAGCTGGTTCCGCAGAAGATTTCGGGCAATTGCGCTGGCTTGAGCGGTTGCCTGAGGGCGGCTTTCGCGGGGTGATGCTTGCCCATGAGTTGCTCGATGCGATGCCGGTGCGCTTGTTTGTTTATCGACATCCCGACCGGCATACTCATCGCCATCCCGATCAGCAGCAATGGTACGAACGCGGTCTCAGCAACAGCGCCGGGCACGATGGTGGCGGATTATGCTTTGCTGATCGGCCGGCGGATGCGCACTGGTCTGCAAAGCTTGAGGCCTTGAAGCGCGCCTGCCAGCAGACCTGGCCAGAGGACTGGCCCGATGGCATGCTGATTGAATGGCATGAACAGGCGCAGGCCTGGACGCGAAGCGTGTGCGATGCGCTTGAACAGGGCTTGTTGTTGGTGGTTGATTACGGTTTTCCGGCGCATGAGTACTACTTGCCGCGTCGTCAACAAGGTACTCTGATGACGCATCAGGCCCATCGTGCCGGAACCGATTTGCTGGCAAATCCAGGCACACAGGACTTGAGTGTGCATGTCGATTTCACCGCCGTTGCCCGGGTTGCACTCGAGCAGGGCATGCAGTTATCAGGTTATTGCACGCAAGCGCGATTTTTGTTCAACACCGGCATCCTGGATATCGCGACGGCGTCAGCTGCGCAGGAGCCACATCGAACATCGCCAGCTGCACTGTCTCGACTTGCCGGCTTGCAAAAGCTGCTGTCGGAGGCCGAAATGGGTGAGTTATTCAAGTTCATGGCGCTAAGCCGGGGTCTTGACAGCCTCGATCTCATCGGCTTTCAACAAGGTGATCGCAGCGGTCGGCTGGGGCTTGACGCATGCTGAAATGGTTACTTGTGACTGTGCTGGCACTGTTGCTTTTCAGCGGCCTTCAACCCTTGCTGCGACGCCTTGGCTGGGGCCGCCTGCCCGGTGACGTGGAGCTCAAGATTGGTAAACGCAGCCTCTGGCTGCCTTTGGGCTCGACGCTGCTGTTATCGTTTCTGGTGGGTTTGATCGCCCGGCTGATCTGAGCCGCAGCTTGATCGGACAAGGCAGCGTTGCTAAACGCGCAAAGGCCAGGTCAAGCGCTTTGCTGCTCGGTCTGCCGGGTCATGGCCTGAGTGGCGAGCTGGTACTCGTGGGCCAACTTATCCACCAGTTCACCGGCGCTTAACACCTGGTCAACCGTACCGATGCCCTGGCCGCAGCCCCAGATGTCTTTCCAGGCTTTCTTGTCCATGTTGCCGCCGGAGTTGAAATTCATCGCGCTTGGGTCGCTTTCGGGCAGCTGATCCGGATCAAGGCCTGCCTGCTCAATCGAGCTTCGCAGGTAGTTGCCGTGCACGCCGGTGAACAGGTTGGTGTAGACAATATCCTTGGCTGAGCCTTCCACAATGGCCTGCTTGTATGCGTCTTTGGCATTGGCCTCCTGCGTCGCAATGAAAGCCGAGCCGATGTAGGCGAAATCAGCACCCATGGCCTGCGCGGCCAGAACCCCCGCGCCGCTCGCAATCGAGCCTGAAAGCGCAATCGGTCCGTCAAACCAGCGGCGGGTTTCTGCAACCAGCGCAAAGGGCGATTGCCGGCCGGCATGCCCGCCCGCGCCTGAAGCCACCAGGATCAGACCATCGGCACCTTTTTCAATCGCTTTATGAGCGAAAAACTGATCGATCACATCGTGCAACACCATGCCACCGTAGCTGTGAACCGCTGCGTTCAACTCGGGTCGTGCGCCCAGCGACGTGATCACCAGGGGAACTTTGTGCTTGACACACAAGGCCACGTCTTGCTCCAGGCGATCGTTGGACTTATGGACGATTTGATTAACCGCAAAGGGCGCAGAAGGCCGCTCCGGGTTGGCCTGATCCCAGGCCTCAAGCGCCTCGCGGATTTGCACGAGCCATCGCTCGAGCACTTCAATCGGCCTTGCGTTGAGCGCGGGGAAAGATCCAACCACACCGGCTGTGCATTGGGCAATCACCAGATCGGGGTTAGACACGATGAATAAGGGCGCAGCGATGACCGGGATGCGAAGCTTCGCCTTCAGCTGTTGAAGATTCATGGCAAGACCTTATGGGCAAATGGATTCATCGGATGCGTCGTTGAGGGGCTGCGGTGCTGCGCCAAGGCCGTGAGGATAACGTGTTCGCAGCGCAGTCGCGAGCGCAAGCTCGCGTGCTTGCCGCATTGCCTGACCGATCGCTGATCCATGCGCCAGCTTTTGGCCTTCAGGGGCCGGAACAGGATCGCGGGCTTTGGCTTGACGAAACAGGTCAGCTAGTTGCCTGATGGCCTGTGCCACAAGCGCGGCCTGCGCTTGAAGTCCTGCGTGCAAGGCCGGATGCCAGCGCAAAACAGCAAGCATGTCATCGAGCCGTTGCGGGCGTCTCAACAGATCAAGCGATTCAAAAAGGCTTGCCAGCTCGGTTGCCTCAGAACCCTTCGCGTCGCTGAGCAGAGCGAGCAAATCCGACTGGTGTTTGCGCAACAGGCCGATGATGGCTTGCACATCCTGCGGTGTTCTCAGACCTGCGAGGATCTCCTCGCGCATCGGTTCGCTCACCAGCACGCTCCACAGTCCCCATTGCAAACGCCGTTCAAGCCCGGCTTGCGCTGCCTGATCGAGTTGCCCAAGGCGCTTATGTTCGTCGGTGCTAAGCCGCTGAAAGGGGCTGAGCCCACAATCGGAAAGAATCCGCCACAAGGCCGAGGGCTTGATTTCAGCCATGCCTTGATCCAGTTCACGCCAGACGCGCTCGGCAGTCCAGTGATCAGTCTCGCCTGCGCGAACCATGTCGCGCATCAGCAGCTGCGTCTCGGGATGAATCCGGAAATCAGCCAATCGTGCGGCAAACCGCGCCACCCGAAGCAGGCGGATTGGATCCTCGCGAAAGGCATCGCTCACATGCCGAAGCTGCCGCGCCTGCAAATCAGCCAGACCCCCGTAGGGGTCGTGCAGAACCGCCTGCGCATCAACAGCCATCGCATTGATCCGAAGATCGCGTCGCTTTAAGTCCTCTTCAAGCGATATCGCTGGATCGCAATAAAATTCAAAACCATGATAGCCCTTGGCAATTTTGCGTTCGGTACGGGCAAGCGCAAACTCTTCGTGACTGATCGGATGCAAAAACACCGGAAAGTCTCGTCCAACCGGCAAAAACCCGGCTTGCAACATCTGTTGCGGGCTGCTTCCCACCACCAGCCAGTCTCGATCGTTCACTTTGCGTTGCAGCAAAGCATCGCGCACCGCCCCACCCACGCAGTAAATGCTGGCCGCTTGCAGCGCCTTGCAAGGCCCGTCGCTCTGAAGACATTCAACCAGAGCGCTTAAGGCCTGCGCATCCATGGAGGGGTTTAGCATCGGGTGGGCAAGGCTGTAAAGCCGGCTGATCAGCGGCGGCGCAAGTCTTCTCGTGCAGTCTCAAGCCCCCTTGCCCGGATGCCGAGTTCGTCAAGTGTTTTGAGCCGCACGCCGAGCACCTCGGACTTTCCGCTCGGAAGATTATCGATGCGCATCGAATCGAGGTTATCCAGGCTCATCAAGGGTGGCCCCGGCAAAGCTTCAAACAGTCTTGCTTGTATCGCGCCGAGCGTATAAGGTAATGGAACGATCCAGGGGCTTGATCCATGCGCGGCATGCGTTGCAAAGCGCAAGAGGTCAGCGAGGCTGTATGCCTTCGGTCCGAAAGCCTCAAGCACGATCGAAGCTTCGATGCCGAGATCGAGCAGGCCAGGCGGTCGACGGTTCGCTAAGCGATCAAAGCGATGCAAAACCAAAAGTCCGATCGCCTCGCACAGATCGTGCACATGAACCGGCGCAAAGCGTGCCTGAGCGCCGGCAAGCGGAATGATCGGGCTCAGGCCGCCAAGCTTGGCAAAAACATGCAAAAACCGATCGCCAGGGCCAAACACCACCGAAGGACGAACCACACTCAGGGGATGCCCAGATTGCAACAACTGTTGTTCCGCATAGCTTTTCGAGCGCAAATACATCGATGGCGCTTGATCCACAGCTTCCGGTTGGCAGCCCAGCGCTGAAATGTGGATCAAGGCTTGATGATCAAGCGCCTCAAGCAGGCGTAGCGGCAATTGCACATGCACGCGGTCGAAGTCCCGGCCCCAGGGTTTTGCGCGGTCGCTGTGCAAAATGCCGGCCAGGTTGATCACAAGCGAGCTTGAACGGACCAGGCTTTTGAGATCGCTCAGGTCGTGGATGTCGCTTTGTATCAGCTGAACCCGCGGCATGGTGCTGAGTGCCTGATGACGCCAGGCCCGCCGGCTCGGCACAAGCAGGGCGAGGTCGGGAAGTAATCGAGACAAATGCCCAAGCAAGGTGCTCCCGATAAAGCCACTGGCCCCGATGAGCAAGATACTTCCGGCTGCAGCACGAGCTTTTGCAGGGCTTGATGCGCTCAAGGCAGCGTCGGCAAGCCCAGTTGACGCTTCGTGGGTGAGAGGTGCTGCTTGTTGCATGAAAGCCTCGATAAGTTCAGGGCAGCAGCGATTGGCTTGCTGTTTTGGGCGTGATTTCGCCTAGCCGTTTTTTGAGCGATGAATTTTCTTGTTTTTGTAACAGTGCATAGTAGACCGCGTTGGATAAGACCTTCTTCACATAATCTCTCGTTTCGCTAAAGGGAATGATCTCGGCAAAGATCGCACCTTCAACCGGTCCGGGAAGCGTGGCGCGCCAGGCGCGCGGACGGTTTGGACCTGCGTTGTAAGCGGCAGAGGCCATCGCCTGGGAGCCATCAAGATCGTCTGAAACCGACTTTAAATAAAAGGTTCCAAAACGAATATTGGTTTTCATATCGTGTAAATCTTCTGTCTTGAATTCGCCTTGACCAAGCTTTTTCGCGATCCACCGCCCGGTGTTGGGCATGATTTGCATCAAGCCTTGGGCACCCACACTCGATTTGGCATCGAGCACAAAGCGCGACTCCTGCCGGATCAAGCCGTAGGCCCAGGCGGCGTCGACGCCGACCCTGCTTGCAGCAGCTTCGAGCTCATCGCGAAAAGGCATGATAAATCGCAGGTGAAAATCATGCTCTTGCTTTGTGCGGTCTGCTGTATTCACGCAGCGATCGAGGACAAGTCGGCGGCAAGCAAGCTCGGCCGCAGCCAAAAGCGCGCGATCGTTCATCGGCTTGATGCTGACCCACCACTCGCGGTGGGCCTCGGTTCGCAAACCCAACTGGTAAAGCTTAAAAGCGCGCTGAATTCCGGTTGATGCGGCGATCGCTTTCAACTCGTCGCTAGTCGGTTTGGCCGCTCGCGGCGGAAGTTCGATAGCCTGGCCCAGGTCTTCAAGCGCCAGCTGACCATAAAAATGAAACTGGCTTGCAAGTTCCTTAAACAGCGCTCTGGCTGCCGGCTCATCGCCCGCGCGTTGGTAGGCTCGAGCCCGCCAGTACTGCCATGCCGGGTCAGCCTGGCCGCGGGCCGACATCCAGCCGATCAGCTGTTGCAAGCTGTCCCAGTCCTGGGCACGCAAGGCGCTACGGGCCATGATGGCAAGCGACTCGTCGCTGCCAAGCACGCCGAGATCGATCGCGTTTGCCCCCAGCGACCGGCTTTCGCGCAAGGCTTCTCGGCTGGCCTCAATCGCCTGCGGCTGCATGCGCAACATACTCAGGCTTGCGATTTGAGCGGGGATAAAGCTTCGAACTTCGGCTGGCCAGGTCTTGGGTTCGGCCTGCCGCCAGCGTCGAAAAGCTTCCACACTGTCTTGGCGCGCAAAGCGAATCCAGGCGATTTGTCCAATCTGGGGATTGCTGCTTCGTAAATGCCGCTCGGGTTGCTCGATCGCCCGATCAACCTCCGAAGCGGAAAGCCCCAGGTGATTTGCTGCCCAGCGAATCGCGCTTGCTTGATCGGTTTCAAGCGCAAGTCGCAGGCGATGTTGCAGGCCTGCGCTGTCGATCTGACCCGCTTGATGCAGCGCGCTAAACAAGCGGCCGCAGGCCGACCCCAGCGGTCGTGAGGCAAATAGGAGCGGTTTGGACTGTGCCGCAATCACCGCAAGCGCCTCCTTCTCGGCGCTTGAGAGCTTGAGCCTTGCGTACTGATAAAGGCATTGCAGCGGCGCGTCATCCTGAAAAATGAGCTTGGGGTACTCAAGGCTGAGCTGCGCCCAGGATTCCCGATCCGCAAGCCATTCGATATAGTTTTTGCGCAGTTGCTCGCCGAGGCTTTCACCCTCATGCCGGGTAAGAAAAAGCAGGACTTCGCGCTGTAGACCATCGGCGCTGGCCTCGGTAATCGGTCGCTGGTTGAGCTTGAATCGAAGCGACCACTGTTGCACATAAGGGTAAAGCGGATGCTCCTTCATCGAGCCCTGATCGGTCTGGCTTAGCAGACGCTGGAACTCGGCCGGGTCGTTTCGCACAAAGGCTTCGCGTAGCCCGATGACCGCGTCGTCTGCAGGATGGTTAGCCGTCTGCGGCACATCGATGTGGTGAGACTGGGTTGCAGCAACCGCCACGCCGCCCACAAAGCTCAGCCCCGCCAGTGCGGCCGGCAGCACCGGCCGAATCCCGGGTCTTATCACACGGGTGATTTCTGGGCTGCGGCCACTTGTGGTCGCTGACTTTGTAGAACTAGGTGCTTTTGCTTTCGATTTGGCTGCGGACTTGCCTTGCTTTGGCGCGGTGCTGGCTTTTGCCTGGCGGGCTGGACTTGCCTTTTGCAGATTTGCAGCGGGCTTGGGTTTTTGCAAGTTATCTTGCTTGCCCTGTTTTGCCCGCTTGTCGGGATTTTCCTGGTTGTCGCGTTGTGGCACTTTGGCGCTTTCCTGCGCCGCCGCGGTCTTGGGTAAAAGACCTGCAAGGCTGAGCATCAGAGTCCAGGGCCCAAGGGCGATGCATAGCGCCAGGATGGCTGTGCCAGTGTGATGCCTGACGCACTGCCTGGCTGGCGCGAAGCCCTGATTGCTGGGACACTGGGGATCAAATCGCGGTGAATGAAAGATCAACATCGGCGCAATCGTTTATGGAATTCCAAAGAGGATCGGGGCACTGGCAGATGGCAGCGGCAGAATCAAGCCAAGACAAACATCGAAGCGCCCTGCGAAAGCAATGTCTTGCGCTGCGCAATCAAATCGATCCCGCCCTAAAGCAAGCTTACGACGCCTGCATTATCACCCGCTTGATGCAATGGCTTGAAGGCCAGAAGCCGGAAGATGCCTGTCAGGCCCTGCTTGCCCTGTGGTGGCCGATTGGCAGTGAGCCCGACTGGAGGCCCTTTGCGCCTGCCTTGCGTAAAGCGGGCTGGCGTTTGGCGCTGCCCTGTGTGATGGGTCCGCAGCAAGCCCTCAGGTTTGCCGTGTATGAGGACGCGACCGAGCTTCGGCGCGCGGCGATGGGTATTCACGAACCGGTCCGGCCGGATTGGATTCAGCCCTGGGTCCTCAGCGCACCCTGTGTCGGCTTTTATCAACGCTACCGGCTGGGTTACGGCGGTGGCTACTACGACCGAAGTATCGCTGGGCTTGATCAAGAGGCGCGCAAACGCACGGTTGCCATCGGCTACAGCATCTGCGAAGTTGTTTTCGAGCCGCAAGCCCACGATTTGGCTTTTGCTGCAGTTATCAGCGAACGCGCGCTGCATGCCTAGTGCGCAAGGCCAAGGTCCTGAACAATCGCCTGACAGGCTTGTGCCTGGTTTAAGGTGTAAAAGTGTAGGCCTGGGACTTCTTCTTGCATCAGACGCTCACAAAGCCTGAGCACCACCTCGTGACCGAAGGCACGAATCGAGGCTTTATCGTCACCAAAGCTTGCAAGCTTGAGACGAATCCAGCGGGGAATCTCTGCGCCGCAGCTTTCAGAAAAGCGCATCAACTGGGTGAAGTTGGTGATGGGCATAATACCTGGAACGATATCAATATTAATACTGTGTAAGCGCACCGCATCGCGAAAGCTGCAGTAGGCGTCTGCGTTATAAAAATACTGGGTGATCGCCGTGTTGGCCCCGCGTTGAACCTTGCGAACAAAAGCATTCAAATCGGCTTGAGGCGAGCTTGCCTGAGGATGCATCTCCGGATAGGCAGCCACTTCGATGTGGAAATGATCGCCATGACGCGCCCGAATGAAGGCCACCAGGTCTTCGGCAAAGCGAAACTCCCCGCCTTGCACCATCCCCGAGGGCAAATCGCCACGCAAGGCCACAATGCGCTCAATGCCAAGCTCAAGATAAAGATCGAGCAACTCGGCAATTTGGTCGCGTTGCTGACCGATGCAGGACAAATGCGGTGCGACCTCGATCGATTCTTGCGCCATCGTGCGCACCAGTGCCAGGGTTTTATCGCGCGTGGCGCCCCCTGCACCATAGGTGACGCTGAAAAACTGGGGATTGAGTCTGGCAAGTTCATCACGCACCAACTTGAGTTTTTCAACACCTGCATCGGTGTTGGGCGGGAAAAACTCAAAACTCAGCGCCATGCTCATGGAGCGCTCCTTATGCTGCACAGCCTTGTTGCGGAGCCTTCATGCTCTAGGCCCTAACCAGCAGGTTTTCAGCGCTGTGTTTTCGTTTTGCAATCAAAAAATATTCTTGATTGCCCGACTGGCCGGTGATCAGGCTTGGGATCAAATCGTTGCGCGCATCAAAATCAAGGCCCATACCGGCGAAGCCTTCGGCCTGCTCAGCCAGACGTTGCGGCAGGATTGACCGATCGCGGATCACACCGTCTTTGAACAAGCGTTTGCGCTCGGACGGATCGGCACCAAGTTCAAACTGCGGTTTGATCAAAGCGACGCACCAGCCACCTGGCGCCAGACAGGCAATCGCCTGATCAAGCACATAGCGAAGGCCGATGAACGACACATCGATTACCACACCGTCAGCGCCTGAGTCCGGCCACAAAGCGTCAAAGGCCTTGAGATCAGCAAGCTTTGCTGCATCGCTTCTGAAACTTGGCCAGGGATGTCGCAGGTTAACGCCTTCAACCGATCGCACCCGCGCATCAGCCTTCAGGCGCGGGTGCAATTGCGCCTGTCCCACATCGAACCCCAGGACGCGTTGTGCACCGTAGTGCAGCAAGCAATCGCTAAAGCCTCCTGTGCTTTGACCGAAGTCGACCCAGTAACCCTGCACCCTGATTGCGGGCCTTGCACGCAAGACGCCTTGCAGTTTGGCGCCCGCTCGCGAAACGAATTCGTTTTCGCACGAGGGGGCAACGGCAATTTGCGCGTGCGCGCCGACGTCAAGCGCGGCCTTATCGACCGGCACGCCGTCGACGCTTACCACCCCTGCCTGAATCAGACGCGCCGCGGCCGATCGCGATGCCGCTAGGCCCTGTTGCTGCATGGCCTGGTCAAGCCGCATGGCGATCGCTTCGGGTTGTACCGGGTCCGCGCCTTTGTCAGTGATGCGATCAGTAGCGGTAGGTCTCGGGTTTGTAAGGCCCTTGCGTATCCACACCGATGTATTGCGCTTGTTCGGCTGTGAGCTCGGTGAGTTTGGCACCGAGTTTTTTCAGCTGCAGGCGCGCAACTTTCTCATCAAGATGTTTAGGCAGCACGTAAACCTTGCCGTTTTCATAGCGTTCTTTGTACTGAAACAATTCGATTTGCGCAATCACCTGATTGGCAAACGAAGAGCTCATCACATAAGAGGGGTGGCCGGTTCCGCAGCCCAGGTTGACCAAACGACCTTCGGCCAGCAAGATGATGCGCTTGCCGTCAGGGAAAATCACGTGGTCGACTTGCGGCTTGATGTTTTCCCAGCGACAGTCCTTGAGCCCAGCGACATCGATTTCGTTATCGAAATGACCGATGTTGCAAACAATCGCCTGATCCTTCATGCGTGCCATGTGCTCGCGCGTGATCACGTCCTTGTTTCCGGTTGCTGTTACAAAAATATCCGCGTGCTCGCAGGCGTCTTCCATCGTGACGATGCGATAGCCTTCCATGGCGGCTTGCAAGGCGCAAATTGGGTCGATCTCCGTGATCCACACCTGGGCTGACAAAGCGCGCAAAGCCTGGGCAGAGCCTTTGCCAACATCGCCATAGCCAGCGACCACTGCGACCTTGCCGGCAATCATCACACCGGTTGCGCGCTTGATGCCATCGACCAGGGACTCACGACAGCCGTACAAATTATCAAACTTGCTCTTGGTCACCGAGTCGTTCACGTTAATCGCGCGAAACGCCAGCTCGCCATGGTCAGCCATTTGGTAAAGACGCTTCACTCCGGTTGTGGTCTCTTCGGTAACGCCGATCACAGCCTGCAGGTGACGCGCATAAAAGCCGGGATCCTTGGCAAGCTTTGCCCTGATCGCATCAAAAAGCGCTGCCTCTTCATCGCTACCCGGGTTGCTCAGATGGCTTGGGTCTTTCGCGGCCTTGGTACCCAAATGCAACAGCATGGTTGCATCGCCACCATCGTCCAGAATCATGTTGGTGCAAGCGCCATCGGCCCACTCAAAAATCCGGTGGGTGTAATCCCAGTACTCGGCAAGCGTCTCGCCTTTGTAGGCAAACACTGGAATTTGAGCGGCTGCGATGGCAGCGGCGGCATGATCCTGGGTGGAGAAAATGTTGCACGATGCCCAACGAACTTCGGCACCGAGCGCAACCAGCGTCTCGATCAACACGGCGGTTTGGATCGTCATGTGAAGCGAGCCGGTGATCCGCGCACCTGCAAGCGGCTTGGATGCAGCGAATTCGTCGCGGATCGCCATCAAGCCGGGCATTTCTGTTTCGGCGATGCAGATTTCTTTGCGTCCCCAGTCAGCGAGCGACAGATCAGCGACGATGAAGTCGTTAAAGGCATCGTTCTTAGCCTGGCTGCGGCTGGGGTAGGGAATCACTTCTTTAGCTACGGCGCTCATGCTGCGCCCTCCTTTTTGAAAAACAAAGTGGGCGAGCGCCGTTGCACAAGCCGCTCGGTCAGAGCAACCTGCCCGAGCCTGGGGATGTCTGAACCAGACAAACCTCGCAACGCTCCTCGGGCATTGGAAAAATCGGGCGAAGTATAGCCCGAAAGATTAAAACCCTGCATCGGCGCGCAAGGCTTGCGCTTTATCCGTCCGCTCCCAGCTGAATTCGGGCTCATCGCGGCCAAAATGGCCGTAGGCTGCTGTCTTCTGGTAAATCGGGCGCAGCAGATCCAGCATTTGCACAATGCCCTTGGGGCGAAGGTCGAAATGCCTTGCAATTAGCGCAGCCAGTTGCTCGTCGCTGATCTTGCCGGTCCCAAAGGTGGTGACCATAATCGAGGTCGGACGGGCAACGCCAATGGCGTAGCTCACCTGAATCTGGCAGCGGCTGGCAAGGCCTGCAGCCACAACGTTCTTCGCGACGTAGCGCGCTGCATAGGCCGCTGAACGATCGACCTTCGAGGGGTCTTTACCTGAAAACGCGCCCCCGCCATGCGGAGCGGCACCGCCATAGCTGTCGACGATGATTTTTCGGCCGGTCAGACCGCAGTCGCCCTGCGGACCGCCCACCACAAAGCGCCCGGTCGGATTAACCAGGTAGGTGATTGAATCGCCGAGCAAATTCTTGGGAAGAACCGGCTTGATGATTTCTTCGATCACCGCCTCACGCAATTGTTCGTGGGCAATCTCCGGTGCATGCTGGGTGGACAACACCACGGTGTCGACGCTGTGCGGCTTATCATCAACATAGCGCAGCGTGACCTGACTTTTTGCGTCGGGCCGAAGCCATGGCAGACGACCGTCGCGCCGCAATTGGGCCTGGCGCTCGACGAGCCGGTGCGCGTAGTGGATGGCCGCAGGCATCAGCACCGGCGTTTCGTCGCAGGCATAACCAAACATCAATCCCTGATCGCCCGCCCCCTGCTCTAGATCGAGGCCCCGGCCTTCGTCAACCCCTTGCGCGATGTCCTGGCTTTGCTTGTCATAGGCCACCAATACAGCGCAGCCCTTGTAATCAATGCCGTATTCGGTATTGTCATAGCCAATCCGTTTGATGGTGTCGCGCGCCACCTGGATGTAGTCAACGCTCGCCCCAGTGGTGATTTCGCCTGCAAGCACCACCAGCCCGGTGTTGCACAGTGTTTCGGCCGCAACCCTTGAGTGCGGATCCTGGGCGAAGATGGCATCGAGAATCGCATCCGATATCTGGTCAGACACTTTATCCGGATGCCCCTCAGAAACCGACTCCGAAGTGAAAAGGTAGTTTTTGCTCATGCCATGCTCCTGGTTGTTGGGCGTAGCCAACTTCCCGGTGAAGCGGCGACGCTTTAGCGGTATTGATATGCCCCGCAAGTTGTCATTAACTCGGCAGGTGCGATTATAACGCTTGTCAAAAAGCTGCCATGATTCGTTTATTGTTCAAATTTTTTTCGCAGTTCCCCTTGCGATGGCTCTGGGCATTCGGCGCGCCTTTGGGCAGTTTCGTCTGGTTTGCGTCCAAAAACTACAGGCTCAAGTCACTCGCTCACATTGGGGCGGCAGGCTTCGACCCCGAAGGTTCACTGCCTGCGGCGGTGCGGGCCAACACCGGCCGATTGATGGCAGAGTTGCCGGCCATCTGGTTTTGGTCCGAACCCCGGCTCATCGCGCACTGCCATAGCGCAAGCGAATCAGTGCTCTTGCAGGCGATCGAGCAGGCAGCACGTGAGCGTCGGGGTTTGCTGTTCATGACCCCGCATCTGGGCAGCTTCGAGGTGATTCCGCGCTACATTGCAAAGCACCTGCCGATCACGGTGCTCTACAAACCCGCAAAAAACCCCGCGGTCGATCGCTTGATCTGCGAGGCGCGCAATCGTGGGCTGGTGCGATCAGTGCCCGCCGACTTGGGCGGGGTGCGCGCCTTATTGCGTTGCCTCCAACGCGGTGAGGCGGTGGGCTTGTTACCGGATCAGGTACCTAGCCAGGGCGATGGTCAGCTTGCCCCTTTTTTCTCACGACCGGCCTGGACGATGACGCTTCCCCGGGGCCTGATCGAGCGGCTCAACCCGATTGTGCTGATCGCGGTGGCTGAGCGCAGACTTTGTACAACAGTCAGCGGAAGGGGTGCATGGGAAATTCACTTTGAGGCTTATCACGGTGCATCATCGCCGCAAGCGATCAACGCCGCGATGGAGCAATGGATCAGGCGCCTACCCGAGCAGTATTTGTGGAGTTACAACCGCTATAAAGGAACAGAAGTCCCGAACCGATGAACGAGCGCAGTCTGGAAGCCGCCACCGCAGCGTTGATCAGCCTTGCAAGGCTGATGTCGCGCTGGCCCCGTGCGCTGATGCAAAGCGTTGCAAGGGCGATCGGTTGGTTGGTTTATCAGCTGGTTGCGCGCCGTCGCGAGGTGGCGCTTACAAACCTTGCGATTGCATTTCCTGACCTTTCGCTCGGCGAGCGCCAGGCCATTGCTAAAGCCCATCTCGGCGCCTTCATCGTCAGCGTGATCGATCGCTTTGCCTTGTGGGAGGGGCCGACTGATCGCCTTGAGACAATGGTCAAGGTCAGCGGTTGGTCGCGGCTGCAATCGGCCCGGGCGGCTGGCCCGGTGATTGTGCTCGCACCGCATTTTCTTGGCCTTGATGCTGGGGGTTTGTATCTCAGCTCGAAGCTTCCAGTGGTTTCGGTTTACGCCCAGCAAAAAAGCCAGCGGCTTACCGAGGCCATGACTGCCGGGAGGAGTCGCTTTCCTGACACGAGTCTTGTGCTGCGCAACGAGGGTTTGCGCAGCGTGTTGCGTCATGTCAAGCAAGGCAAGGTGCTTTATTTGCTGCCCGATATGGACTTGGGAGCCCGTGATGCGGTGTTTGTTCCTTTTTTTGGCATCGATGCTGCGACGGTGACCACGGTATCAAGGCTTGCGCGCATGACCGGCGCCCAGGTCCTGCCCACGGTCACCCGCTTGCACGGCGATCATTATCAGCTTGAGATTTTCCCGCCCTGGACCGATCTTGCGCTGATCGATCCGATGGAGGCGGCAAGCCGCATGAATGCCTTCATCGAAGCGCGTGTGCTGGAGGATCCGCATCAGTATTTATGGACCCACCGACGCTACAAGACACGTCCTCCGGGTGAGGCTCCGGTTTATCGTTAAAATGCGAATCCGCCTCAAGCCCCGGGTTCAATACGCAGCCTCCGGATGATTCGATTTACCAAAATGCAAGGCGCGGGCAACGACTTCGTTGTCATCGATGCCTGCCGTCAAGAGGTTCCGGTCAACGCCGTGGATTGGAAGCAACTGGCTGACCGGCAGTTTGGTATCGGAGCTGACCAGATTCTGATTGTTGAAAAGCCGCAAAATCCCCAGCACGATTTTCGTTATCGAATTTTTAATGCGGATGGTGCTGAAGTCGAACAGTGCGGCAATGGCGCGCGCTGTTTTGTGCGCTTTGTGCACGATCAGGGTTTGAGCACAAAAAAGAAGATCAGCGTTGAGACGACGGCAGGCCTCATCGTGCCCGAGTTGACCGACAACGGCCTGGTCAGGGTCGATATGGCGGCTCCCAACTTTGGCAGCCGCCATCAAGGTTTTGTCGATTGGGAGGCCGCAAGAAGGCTTGGCAAGGCCGAGGTCGAGGGGCGCATCGAGCGTGTTGAGCTTGCCTCGCCTGCGCCGCATGTGCTGGCAAAGCTCGAGCTTGACTTGCTCTCGATGGGAAACCCGCATGCGGTGCTCTTTCTGGATGCCCCGGCAAACGATGCGATGCTTGCGGCCTTTGGCGCCTATGTCTGCAAACACCCGGTTTTCCCCAAAGGCGTCAATGTCGGCTTTGCAAGCCTGCGCTCCCCGCAGCAGCTGCAGTTGCGTGTCTTCGAACGTGGTGCAGGCGAGACACTTGCCTGCGGAAGCGGCGCTTGCGCGGCTGCGGTGCTTGCCATGGAGCGAAAAAGGGCGCAATCACGCTTGCAGGTTCAGGCGCGTGGGGGCAATCTCTGGATCGAGTGGGCCGGCGGGCAGTCGGCTGTCATGATGAGCGGGCCTGCCGAAACGGTTTTTGAAGGGCAAATCGTGCTGCCGATGCGCCAAAGTCTGCCGTAGCGCTGAATCCCGCGTCGCGCTGAATCCCGTAGCGCTGAATCCCGTTGCGCTGAATCCAGGAGTTTTCATGTCTGAGGGCCGAAACGAAGATCACGAGCATCAAGTCGAGCGCTGGCTCAAGGCGAACCCCGATTTTTTGCAAAGGCACCCCGAGCTCTTGTCGCAGCTCAAGATGCCCGATTTGCACACGGGACGCGCGGTTTCCCTGCATGAGCGCCAGCTTGAGGTGATGCGCGAAAAACACCGCCAACTCGAGCACCGACTCGCCGATTTGATGCGGATTGCGCAGGAAAATGACTTGATCGGCGAGAAAATGCAACGCTTTACCCGCCAGTTGCTTTTGCATGAACAACGATCGAGCTTGGATCAGCGTCTGATCGAATTGCTCGGCGAAGTCTTTCAGGTGCCTCAAGTTGGTCTGAAAGTTTGGCCGCTTGGGACTGCAAGGCTCGAGCCAGGCCTTTCTTTGCCGCTTAGCGCCGAGCAAATCGCGCAGGTTGATCTTATGCAGCAGCCGCTTTGCGGTAGTCCGGCGCAAAAACCCGGGGTTTCATGGCTTGTCGACCGTGGCCAAAGCGCCCGCTCGGTGGCCTTGTTGGCCCTGCGACGCGGGGTCGAGCCGCAAGCCTTCGGTCTTTTGGTCCTGGGTTCAGCCGATGCGGACCGCTTTCATGCGCAAATGGGTACGGCCTTTTTACAAAGGCTAGGCGAGCTGGTCTCTGCAGCGCTCACGCCGGCGTTGAGCGCCTTGTGGGCGAAGTCCGAGGATCTGGCTGCAGTGCCTGTGCAAGCGCCGCAAAGCCATGCGGAGCGGCCAAAGGCGCAAAACGATGCAACAGTGCAGGCCGGGCCTGATCAATCCGAGGTCGAAGCCGGGTGACCGAGCCAAGCGCATCAAGCCAAGGCGCAGGCGGTATGACCGAACCGAGCGCTTCAAACCGAGGCCCGAGTTTGGCGACCGAGCAATCGCCCTCGGTTTGGCTGCTTGAGCATTATCTCGAGCGGCTGACCAGCGAGAGGCGTTATTCGAGCCATAGCGTGAAGGCCTACATGCAGGACTTGGGACTTTTGCGCAGCTTTGTTGACGGCGCAGCATGGTCAACGGTTGAAGCGAGGCATTTGCGGCGACTGCTCGCTCAACTCGCAGCCCAAGGTTTGTCGCCGCGTTCGCTGGCGCGCAAGCTCTCAGCTTGGCGAGGTTTTTTCGCGTTTCTTTTGGAGCAAAAACTGATCACGCACAATCCGGCTGCTCAGATCCGGGCGCCGAAAATGCCCTCGCGCCTGCCCAAAGCGCTGGCAGCCGATGACAGTCAGCGTTTGCTCGATCATCCCTTCAGCGGGCCTTGCGCGCTTCGAGACCGCGCGATGTTGGAGTTGCTTTACGCCTCAGGCTTGCGGCTTTCCGAATTGATCCAGCTCGATTGCAGCTACCACCCGCAAGCAAGGGGTTGGTACGATGCCCAGCAGGCCGAAGTTCAGGTGCTGGGCAAAGGATCAAAACGACGCAGCGTGCCGGTTGGACGCAAGGCGGCTGCGGCAATCGCCGAATGGCTCAAGGAACGTGCTCGGTGGCTCTCCTTGCAACCGAGCGGTGATCAGCATGCACTTTTTTTAGGGCTGCGGGGCCAGCGCATCAGCGCGCGCAGCATCCAGCATCGTTTCGTCAGGCTGGGGCTTGAAGGCGGTCTAGCAACCCGTTTGCATCCGCATGTCTTGCGCCACTCGTTTGCCAGCGATCTTTTGCAATCGAGCGGCGATTTGCGCGCGGTGCAGGAGTTGCTTGGGCACGCCAGCATTGCCAGCACACAGATTTACACCGCTTTGGATTTTCAAAGGCTCGCTGCGGTTTACGACCAGGCGCATCCGCGCGCAGCCAGGCGCTCTTCCTAGGGTGGTATCTGCAAAGGCAGCGCGCCCGGCCGATGGGGCGCTGATCAGACTTCGATCCGGAAAAGATCGCTCGGTGCGACGTCGTCACCCCTGGCTTTATGCCGGCGCGATTGCCGATGAGGGCCTCAAGCTGATTGATAGCTTGCCAAGCGGTTGTCCGGTGCAAGTGTGTGATGCCAAGGGCGATTTTCTCGGATGGGCTTGTACATCGCCTCGCTCGAGCATTCGGCTGCGTTTTTGGAGTTTTCGATTGGACGAGCCCCCAGGGCCCGCCTTGATTGCGCAGCGTATCGGGCAGGCATTTGCCCGACGTCAGCCGCTCTTGGCTTCTAGCAACGCCAGGCGGATGGTGTTTGGCGAAGCCGATGGTTTGCCTGGCCTCATCGTGGATCTTTATGCTGAGCAGGCCGTGGTGCAATTGCTGTCGGCAGGTGCAGATTACTTCCGTGAGGCGATTGTGGAGGCAATGGCTGAGCAGGGCATCGCTGCGATTTACGAACGCTCTGATGCTGCCGGTGCACAGCGCGAGGGCTTAAGCGGCGGTCAGGCGGTTTTGCTTGGCGAAGAACCGGCATCGCTGGTTGAGATCCACGAACACGGTTTACGCTTCCTGGTCGATGTTCGCCAGGGACACAAAACCGGCTTTTATATCGATCAGCGCGATAACCGGGCGCTGGTCAAGGAACTGGTGCGCAGCCAGGCCTTGCAGCGCGTTCTGAATTGCTTTTGTTACACCGGGGGATTTTCGCTTGCGGCCTGGGCTGGCGGGGCCACAGCGGTGATTTCGGTCGATTCGAGCGCACCGGCGCTTGAGCAGGCGCAGCGACAGCAGGCCTTAAATCAAATGCATGAGCGCGAAGGGCGCTGGTGGGAGGCCAACGTGTTTGAGGCGTTGAGCCATTTGCGGCGCGAAAGCGAAGCTTTTGACCTGATCGTGCTCGATCCGCCGAAATTTGCCCCGTCTGCACAACATGTTGACCGTGCAGCGCGCGCTTATAAGGACATCAATTTAAAGGCGCTGGCTTTACTGCGTCCGGGGGGTTTTCTGCTGAGTTTTTCCTGCTCTGGAGCGATTTCGGTTGACCTGTTTCAAAAGATCGTCGCAGGCGCGGTCAGCGATGCGGCGATTGACGCCCAGCTGCTGCGCAGGCTTTCTGCAGGGACCGACCACCCGATGTCGATGGCCCACCCTGAAGGCGAGTATCTCAAGGGACTTTTGCTTCAGCGGGTGTAAACTGCCCGCCCATTCTTCCCGCGCGTTATGGCTTGAACTTCCCGCGCGTTATGGCTTGAACGGTGCAAGATGCCTGTCGGGACGCGCGCCGATTTTGTTTTATATTTTTGCCTCTGGGATTTTCTGATGCAGCCCATCCAACATATTCCGGTCACCGTACTCACGGGCTTTTTAGGCAGTGGCAAGACCACCTTGCTCAAGCGCATCCTCACTGAGGAGCACGGCCACCGGATCGCGGTGATCGAAAATGAATTCGGCGAAGAAGGCATTGACAACGAACTTTTGTTGCAAGACCAGCAAGAGCAAATCGTCGAGATGAACAACGGCTGCATTTGCTGCACCGTGCGGGGTGATCTGGTGCGTATCCTCAAAGACTTGCAGGGCCGGCGCAAGGCTGGCGAAATCGACTTTGAGCGGGTGATTATCGAAACTACCGGCCTAGCCGATCCCGGGCCGGTTGCACAAACCTTTTTTATCGATGACGACGTTGCCGATGCTTATTTGCTTGATGCGGTGATCACGGTGGTCGATGCCAAACATGCGATGACCCAACTTGATGCGTCGAAAGAGATTCGCGAACAAGTCGCCTTCGCTGACCGATTGCTGTTGTCTAAAGTCGATCTGGTTGAGGACGATGCTTTGCAAGCGCTTAAATTACGCTTGCTGCGGATCAACCCGCGTGCACCCATGGCCGAGGTCCATTTTGGGCAAACCGATATCAAGCAGATTCTAGACATTCGCGGCTTTAATTTGAATGCAATTCTGGAAATCGATCCCCAGTTTCTCGAGTCCGATGCGCATGATCACGACGAAGACGTGAGCTCCTTCGTCTTTCGATCGAACAAAGCCTTTGACGCCGGCAAGCTCGAGGATTTCTTATCCGGTCTTATCCAGGTCTACGGTCAGGATATGCTGCGCTACAAGGGCGTGCTCTACATGAAGGGCAGCGATCGCCAGACGGTTTTTCAAGGTGTGCACCAGATGATGGGCGCAGACCAGGGCCGTAAATGGCAGCCAGGCGAGAAGCCGTCCAATAAGATGGTGTTCATTGGACGTAAACTGCCCAAAGATTTATTCATGAAGGGCTTGCAGCAATGTTTGGCTTAAGCGGACTGCTGCCTACTCCTTCGACCCTTTTGCGTTTCACTCGCGCGCTTGATCGTTGCGCCTCACTGAAGCGCTTCACTCCTGTGCTTCACGTCAAGGCCTCAGCCTTATGCAGGGTGCTGTCTGAAATGTCTAAACAGTCCCTGTGTGAAATGTCTAAACAGTCCCTAGGTGAAATGCCTGAACAGCCTAAGTGTCTGAAGGCCCTGCGCTCCCCCGTCTAACCCATTAACCTTTTTCCATTTGGAAGCACCACAAAGCCATGGCTACGAAGACCTCTAGCACCAAGTCCGCAGCAGCGCAAGGTGAATCCGCCAGCAAATCGGCCGCAAGAGCCGCAAAGCCGCCTTCGACGGTTAGCAGCGAAGCTGAATTGTTGTCGATGTCAGACGATGACTACATGAACGCTGCGCAATTGGCCTTTTTCAAGCAGCGGCTGCAAAACGTTGAACGCGAGCTTTTACAAAACGCCGGTGAAACCACCGAACACCTGCGTGAAACCGTCATCGTTCCCGATCCGGCCGATCGCGCTACCATCGAAGAAGAGCATGCGCTTGAGCTGCGCACCCGGGATCGTGAGCGCAAGCTCTTGAAAAAGGTCCAACAAGCCATCAACCGTATCGACGCGGGCGAGTATGGATGGTGCGAGGAAACCGGTGAGCCCATCGGCTTGCAGCGGCTGCTGGCCCGCCCGACGGCAACGCTTTCACTGGAGGCCCAGCAAAGGCGTGAGCTCAGGCAAAAGCTTTATGGGGACTGAGTCCTATCACGGTACAACCATTCTGAGTGCCCGCCGCGGCAGCAGCGTGGCGCTCGGAGGCGACGGCCAGGTCACCCTCGGTGCGGTTGTGGTCAAGGCCTCGGCACGCAAAGTACGGCGCTTGCATCATGGCAAAGTTCTTGCCGGATTTGCCGGTGGCACTGCCGATGCATTCACCCTTTTTGAGCGCTTTGAAGGCAAGTTGGAAAAGCATTCGGGCTTGTTGTTGCGTGCAGCCGTGGAACTGGCGAAAGACTGGCGAACCGACCGAGGCCTGCGCCGACTCGAGGCGATGCTCGCTGTGGCCGATCAGGAGCACTCACTGATCATTACCGGTCAGGGCGATGTTCTCGAACCGGAGGATGGGCTGCTTGCAATCGGCTCTGGCGGCGCCTACGCCCAGGCAGCAGCCAAGGCCATACTCAACCATACCGATTTGGCTCCCGAAGCGATGGTTCGGGAGGCGCTGCGCATCGCTTCGTCGATTTGTATTTACACCAACGATAATCTTGTCATCGAAAGCCTGCCATGATGACGCCGCGAGAGATTGTCTCTGAACTCGACAAGCATGTGGTCGGTCAGCAGGCTGCCAAAAAGGCGGTTGCCGTTGCCTTGCGCAATCGCTGGCGTCGGGCTCAGGTTGCTGAGCCTTTGCGTCAGGAAATCGTTCCACGCAACATTTTGATGATCGGCCCCACCGGTGTGGGAAAAACAGAAATCGCAAGACGGCTCGCAAAATTGGTCCATGCGCCCTTCATCAAGGTTGAAGCGACCAAGTTCACCGAAGTGGGTTATGTGGGCCGCGATGTTGACACCATCATCCGCGATCTGCTCGAAATAGCAATCAAACAATGCCGCGATATCGCCAAGCGAAAACTTGAGCAGCAAGCGCTTGATGCTGCAGAGGATCGCATTCTCGATATCTTGCTGCCACCGGCGCGGCCGACCGGATTTGCCGGGAGCGCCGGCCATCAGGAAGGGTCTGACGCAATGCAATCCTCCACACGGCAGAAGTTTCGCAAAAAACTGCGTGAGGGCGAACTTCATGATCGCGAGATTGAGGTGGAGTTGAACCAGCCTGCGCCAACGCTCGACATGTTGGGTCCGGCCGGCATGGAAGCGGTCACCCAGCAGTTACAACAACTGTTTTCGCAAATGCCCGGTCGAAAGAAGTCTAGGCGGATGCTGGTGGGTGAGGCGATGAAGCTTCTGGCTGATGAAGAGGCTGTCAAACTGGTCAACGAAGACGATATCCGCAGCGAAGCGCTCGAACGGGTCGAGCAACAGGGCATTGTGTTTATTGATGAAATCGATAAGATCGCCACCCGTTCGGAATTGCACGGTGCCGATGTGTCGCGGCAGGGCGTTCAAAGGGATTTGTTGCCTTTGGTCGAAGGCACCACGGTCAATACCAAGTACGGTGCGGTCAAAACCGACCATATTCTGTTCATAGCCTCCGGTGCTTTTCATTTGTCGAAACCCAGCGATCTGATTCCTGAGTTTCAAGGGCGTTTCCCGATTCGGGTCGAGCTGCAAGCGCTGACGGTGGAAGATTTTGAGCGGATTTTGGAGTCCACCGACGCAAGCCTGTTGCGGCAGTACGAAGCCTTGATGGCCGCAGAGGGCTTAAGCCTGCGTTTTCAGCCGCAAGCGGTCAGGCGTCTGGCCGAACTCGCTCATCAGGTGAATGAGCGCACCGAGAATATTGGCGCCCGACGTTTGCACACGGTGATGGAAAAGTTGCTCGAGGAGATCGGCTTTGACGCAAGCGCAGTGGCTGGCGCAAAACGCGAGGAAAACGGCAGGCTCAGCATCCTGATTGATGCGGCCTTTGTCGATGAGCGGCTTGCCGAGGCGGCATCGCGTGAAGATCTCGCCCGCTATATTCTTTAAAGCGCTATGAAGGAGCTGTTGTCAACATGACTCAGGTACCGAGCCCTGCCCTGAAGGCTTCGATTCTGGCTGAGGCGATGCCCTACATCCGGCGTTTTCATTCGCGCATGGTGGTGGTGAAGTACGGCGGCAACGCGATGACCGAGGAGGCCTTGAAGCGTTCATTTGCTGCCGATGTGGTCTTGCTCAAACTGGTGGGTATTCACCCCGTGGTCATCCATGGCGGCGGCCCTCAGATCGAGCAATTGCTCAGCCGGGTCGGGAAAAAAGGCGAATTTGTGCAGGGCATGCGGGTGACCGATGCTGAGACCATGGACATTGTCGAGATGGTGTTAGCCGGTCAGGTCAATAAGGAGATCGTTGAATTGATCAACACCGCGGGCGGCCGGGCGGTTGGTCTGACCGGTCAGGACGGTGGTCTCATCCGCGCGCGAAAGCTGCTGATGACAACCCCTGGCAACCCGGATGAAACCCTTGACATCGGTCAGGTAGGGGAAATTCAGACCATCGATCCCGCTGTGATTCTTACCCTCTCGCAGCAGGGTTTTATTCCGGTGATTGCACCGATTGCATCGGGTGAGGCCGGTGAAACCTACAACATCAACGCCGACGTGGTCGCCGGTAAAGTTGCCGAGGTCTTGCGGGCCGAAAAGCTCGTCTTGATGACCAATACCGCCGGGGTGCTTGACCGCGACGGCAATTTGCTCACAGGCCTGACCGCCAAGCGGGTCGATGAACTTTTTGCTGATGGCACGATCTCAGGGGGTATGCTGCCCAAGATCGCATCAGCGCTTGACGCAGCCAAAGCCGGTGTAAACGCGGTACACATCATTGATGGTCGGGTTGATCATGCCTTGTTGCTGGAAATCATGACCGACAGCGGCGTCGGCACGATGATCCGTTCGCACTGAGACCCGGCCTTTCATGCTCCCGACGATCACAAGGCGCAGGGCCTTGTCGCGGCTTCAGTGCCGGCGGGGACCGGTCTGGCTGCTCGATCTTGACAACACACTGCATGACGCCGGCACCCACATCATGCCCCGGGTTAACCAGGCCATGACGCAATGGGTGGCCGAGCACCTGGCCATCGATGAGCTGGAGGCTTCGCGTTTGCGGGTAGCCTACTGGCGACGTTACGGTGCAACGCTGCTTGGCATGATCAAGCACCACCGGATCAACCCTTACGCCTTTTTGATCGACACGCATCCGCTTGCAGAATTGCTCGATACGGTGCGGCCGCAACGGGCATTGCAAGAAAGTTTGCGGCGCTTGAAAGGATCAAAACTGATTCTTACCAACGCGCCTCGGCACTATGCGCACGCGGTGTTGCAGCATGCCGGATTGCACGCCTGGGTTGAGCAAGTCGTCTGCATCGAGGACATGCGCTTTGCTGGAGCTTTTCGACCTAAACCCTCGGTGGCGATGCTCAAGATGTTGTGCGCTAGGCTCGGCGTGTCTCCGAAGCAGTGCAGACTTGTTGAAGACAGCGTTGAAAACCTGCGCGCCGCCCGACGCCTTGGGATGCAAACCGTGCTGGTTTTGGAACACGGCTGGCGGGCCCGCCCTCGTCAAGCGCACGCGGGCCCTGCGCGTGTGGTGATGCGACAGTTGCATGCCGCAAGGCACTTGCTGAGGATTCCTTCAGGCTCTTCTTAAGGCTCGCCAAGCCTTTCCTCATTTGACCCTGCCGCGCTGTCGCCTGGGTGCCGCTAAAGCTTGGAACAAACCGGGCAGTCCGGATCGCGTGCAATCCGCATGCTGCTGGTTTGCATGTTGCGACCGTCCACCAACAACAGTTCTTGCGCAAGGGGCTGCTGCAAGATCACGCGTATCGCCAGACCGGCCTGCATGCAGCCCACCATGCCTGTGAGTGGCGAAAAAACACCCATACTGGCGCAAGCCACTTCGACAGGCGCTGGATCCTGCGGAAACACGCAGTGGTAGCAAGCCCAGTCCGCTGTCGGGAGGTTCAAGACCATGCACTGTCCGTCCTGACCAATGGCTGCAGCGCTCACCAGCGCAACGCCCTGGCGCACGCAGGCTCGGTTGATGGCATGGCGTGTGGCAAAGTTATCGCTGCAGTCCAGCACCACATCCACGCGGCTGACAGCGTCGTCGAGCGCCCCGGCTTCGAGCTTTTGCTCAAGCAGCAGGTACTTGGGGTCTGGGTTAAGCGCTTGCAGATGTCGGCTGGCCGAGACGACCTTGGCCAGCCCGACGCTTTGGCTCTGGTGGACGATTTGGCGTTGAAGATTGGTCAGATCGACACGGTCGCCGTCGGCAAGTATCAAGCTCCCTAGCCCCGCTGCGGCCAGATAGATCGCCGCGGGCGAGCCCAGGCCTCCGAGTCCGACGATTAAAACGCGGGCTTTGAGCAGCTTTTGCTGGCCTTCAACCCCAATGGAGTCAAGCAGCAGGTGCCGTGCGTAGCGCTGGAGTTGCGCGTCGTTCAAGGCTTGCCAGGACTCGGAAAGCCCTAGTCGACGGTCCGATCCGGGCGCGAAGCTGCTGCGGTCTGCGTGCTGACAGGCTTTGCCACCGGTCGCCCTTTCAAATGATTCAGGGCTTGTTGCAGCTGCCAATCCTCGCCGCTTCCAAAGACAACCGGTTTGCGGTTGCGCAAACGCTCGTTGATTTGCTCTGCGGTCAATGACTTTTGACGTTCGGTCTGGCTGGCCTCGTCGCCTGCTTTACGATCACGACCAGCCTGATCGCCTTGGTTTGCCGGATCGGCGCCCGGCTTGACCTGATCGCCCAGATGACCTTTGAGGTCGGCCTCACGCACGCGCAAATGACTTAAATCGCCGTCGGGATATTCGTCAACAAGAATGTCGGGGGTGATGCCCTTGGCCTGAATCGATCGGCCGCTCGGGGTGTAATAGCGCGCTGTGGTGAGCTTGATCGCCGTGGTTGATGACAGCGGCAGGATGGTTTGCACCGAGCCTTTGCCGAAGGTTTGGGTTCCGAGAATCGTTGCCCGCTTATGGTCTTGCAACGCGCCTGCAACGATTTCCGAAGCCGAAGCCGATCCGGCGTTGACCAGCACCACCATCGGCACGGTTTTGTAAATCGCTGGCAGTTGACCAATCGGATCGTCACCCTGACGCGAATAGTCCTGCGGATCGGCGTTGTAGCGTCGACGCGCATCGGCGTTACGACCGTCGGTGCTTGTGACCAGTACTTTTGGAGGCAGGAAGGCCGCCGAGACGCCCAGCGCGCCTTGCAACAAGCCACCCGGGTCATTGCGCAAATCCAAGACCAGACCTTTGATTGGACCCTGGCTTGCTAGCTGGCTCAGGTGTTTGGCCAGCGACGGGACGGTTTGCTCCTGAAACTGGGTGATCCGGGCGTAAGCGAAACCGGGTTCAACCATGGATGAGCGAACCGACTGTACCTTGATGACTGCGCGCTCAAGGGTGAAAACGCGAGGGGTAGGTTCGCCTTTGCGGCTCACGGTGATCGTCAGGCTGGTACCGGGCTTGCCGCGCATCAACTCAACAGCTTCGGTGGTGGATATGCCCTTGGCTGGACGGTCGCCGATCTTGACAATCAGATCTGCCGCCCGAATGCCAGCGCGCTCAGCCGGTGTGTCTTCAATCGGCGAGATCACCTTGATGAAGCCGTCTTCTACCCCGATTTCAATGCCAATGCCGCCAAACTGGCCGCTGGTGTTGAGCTGCATTTCCTTGAAGGCTTTGGCATCCAGGAAGGCAGAGTGTGGGTCAAGGCCAGATAGCATGCCGCTGATCGCTTCTTTGATCAGCTTTTTGTCTTCAACCGTTTCAACGTAATTGCCCTTGATCGCGCCAAAAACATCGGCAAACTGCCTTAACTCCTCAAGCGGAAGCGCTTGCAAAGGGCTGCGGCTGTCTTTTTGTGCAACCGCGGAAATTCCCAGACTGACCAAAACGCCTGCGATCGCCCCGGCACAGACCAGTGCGACAGGGCGCATGCGGCGCGCCAAGCCAGGCGGCTGCGCCGATGCATCGCGCATCGGGCTTGGTGCGGCGCGCACCGGTTCATCGCGCATTTGATTCATCGCAGCACCTCCAAGCGCATCGGGCTTTGTTCTCGGCGCCTGGCAGCTTTGCTTCATGCATCACCGGTTTGAGCGTCCGCTTCATGACTTTATCCTTAACGACATTCGATCCTAGCAGTGTCTGAATTTCCCTGCGCGGCAACCGATGCTGTAGCGCGGTCAATTTCGCGGTCCGTCATTTCGACTTTTCCGAGGTAGCGATGCGCCTGATAGTTGAGGTCTTGATCAAATTCCACCCAAAGTGGCTGCGCAGTTGGAATATTGAGCTCGACAATCTCTTGGTCTGAAATTTGCGCCAGATGCTTCAAAAGCGCCCGGATCGAGTTGCCATGCGCAGAGATCAACAGCTGCCGCCCGCTAAGAACCGCCGGAGCGATGCGCTGCTCCCAAAAAGGGACCACGCGTGCAACCGTATCTTGCAAACATTCGGTACGAGGAATCTGTCCTGGCGGCACATCGGCATAACGCGGATCGCAGTCGCTTTCTCGGGGGTCGCCCGCTGGCAGCGGTTTGGGCGCAACCGCGTAAGCGCGTCGCCAGATCAAGACCTGGTCATCGCCATACTGGGCGGCGGTCTCGGCTTTGTTGAGGCCTTGCAGCGCGCCGTAATGTCGTTCATTGAGCTGCCAGGCCGAGTGCACCGGAACCCACATTCGGTCCATGGTTTCGAGCACCAGCCACAGGCTGTGGATCGCGCGGCGAAGTCTTGAGGTGAAGGCCATATCGACTTTGTAGCCATGTGCGCGTAACAATGCCCCGGCCTGCCTCGCTTCTTCGATGCCTTTGGCAGTCAGTGGCACATCCATCCAACCGGTAAACCGATTTTCAAGATTCCATTGGCTTTCGCCATGCCGCATGATGACAAGCTGATAACGCATAGTGGGCCGTATTGTAGCGATCCGGCAACGTGGAATAATTGAGCCCCAGCGCATGCGCGCGTTTCGCTTTTTGCCCTTACCGGGAAACCACCATGCAGTTTCTTGTCGACAATATTTTTCTGATCATGATGGCACTCACCTCAGGCGGTTTGCTGCTGTGGCCGTCGATTCGTGATCGCGCAGGTGGCGAGCGGCTCGATAATGTCACGGCAACCCGGCTGATGAATGACGAAGATCCAACGCTGATCGATGTGCGAACACCGGTCGAATACGACGCCGGTCATTTGCTGAGGGCAAAGAGCATTCCCCTGGCCGACCTGCCCAAACGGGTTACAGAGATCAAGGGCAAGAAAAAGCCTGTCTTGGTGGTCGATGGCGATGGATCCAAAGCAGCTAAAGCAAGCGCGATCATTCGCGAGGCTGGCATCGAGCGTGTTTACATCCTCGCTGGCGGTGTGGCGGCCTGGCGGGCAGCAAGCCTGCCCTTGGTAAAGTCCTGACAAGGAGGATTTCTGCATGCACGCAGCCGTTTTGATGTATAGCACCGCGATCTGCCCCTACTGTCAACGGGCTGAGCAGTTGTTGCGAGCCCGTGGCGTTGAGCACATCGAGAAAATCCGCATTGACCTCGAACCGTCACGTCGAGACGAGATGATGCAACGGACTGGCCGGAGAACGGTGCCGCAGATTTACATCGGCCAAACCCATGTCGGTGGCTTTGACGATTTGTCGGCGCTTGACCGTGCTGGAGGTCTGATGCCTTTGCTTGCGCCGGCCTGAGCCGCGTCGCCGAGCGGTCAGCCCTTGTTGGCTGCGCCGGCTGAAAGCGAATGTCAACCCATTTTGTCTACTTAATCACGTTTAAGGATGCAGGCCATGGCCGATGAGCAACAATCCGCTGGTGAAATCGGCGAACAAGCAGCGCAATTTTCGATTCAGCGCATTTACCTCAAAGATATGTCGCTCGAGTTGCCCAATGCCCCGCAGATTTTTCTGGAGGCCAGCGCACCCAGCGTTGAAATCCAGCTCGATATCACCAATGAGACGCTCGCTGAAGGTGTTCATGAAACAGCGGTGCGGGTGACAGTCACCGCCAAGATGGCTGAGAAAGTCGCCTTTCTTATCGAAGCCACCCAGGCCGGTATTTTCACATCGCAGGGTATCGGCGCAGATCAAATGGAAGCGGTGGCTAATATGCTTTGTCCGAGCATTATTTACCCCTACTTGCGATCGAACATTGCCGACGCGGTCCAGCGTAGCGGGTTCCCGCCGGTTCACCTCGCTGAGATCAACTTCGAAGCGCTTTATCAACAGCGGCTAGCCGAGCAGCAGACGCAAGCTGCAGGCCAGCAGCCCGCTTCGACTGGAAACGGCTCGGGCATTATCCTGCCGCACTGAAGACTTTTCGCGATGTGCAAGCGAAGCTAAGGCGGCGATGCGGGTTGCAGTCGTCGGAGCCGGAGCCTGGGGGAGCGCCTTGTCGATTCACATGGCCAGACAGCACGAGACGCTGCTGTGGGCCCGCGATCCGCAGCAGGCGCAGTGCATGCAAGCCGATCGGGAAAACCGTCGCTACCTGCCTGGCATTCATTTTCCGTCTTCGCTGCAAGTTACTTCGAGCCTTGAGCATGCGCTTGATGGGTGCTCATTGTGGGTGATCGCCTGCCCGATGGCCGGGCTCAGAGACTGTCTGCGCCGCATGCTGCCTTTGCGTGCGATCGCGCAGTGGCCAGTCGTGCTTTGGCTCTGCAAGGGGATCGAGCGTGGCAGCGGGATGTTAGCCCACCAGGTCATCGAACAAACGGTGCCTGGCCTCAAGGCTGCGGCGCTCAGCGGTCCCAGTTTTGCGCAGGAAACCGCAGCCGGGCTTCCCGTGGCGCTGGTGGTGGCAGGGGCGCACCCTGAGTGCGTAGTGCTTGCCCGGGAGGCTCTGCACCACGGGGCGATGCGCTTATACGCCAACTCGGACGTGCTGGGCGTTGAACTGGGCGGAGCGCTTAAAAACGTTATGGCTATCGCAGCCGGGATCAGCGACGGACTCGGCATGGGAAACAACGCCCGCGCTGCACTGCTCACCCGGGGGCTGGCAGAAATAGCTCGCCTGGGGCAAAGCATGGGTGCTCAGGCGCAGACATTCATGGGTCTGACCGGTTTGGGTGATCTCTTGTTGACCGCAACCGGCGCCTTATCGCGCAACCGCCAGGTGGGGCTGGCGCTCGCGCAAGGTGAATCGACGGCTGAAATTCTCGCCCGACTCGGTCATGTTGCCGAAGGCGTAAGTACCGCACCCGTGGCCCTCGAACTGGCAGCACGCCACGGTGTTGATATGCCGATCACCGAAGTGGTCCACCATTGCTTGCTTGGCCAGATCCAGGCAGGCGAAGCCCTGCAGCAATTGTTGGCGCGTGCAGGACGTGAAGAACAGGATGCACTTGATTCCCACACGCGAGTTTGATGATGAATACTTCGATGCCGGCTGTTACTGTTTTTTGTGGCTCGCGTCATGGCCTCGATCCGGTCCACCGCGATGATGCGCTCGCGTTTGGGCACTGGCTGGGCGAGCAGTGTTGGCATTTGGTCTACGGCGGTGGCAACGTCGGCCTCATGGGTGAGATCGCCCGGGCCGCACTGCAGGCCGGTGGCCGGGTAACCGGGATCATCCCGGAGTCCTTGATGAAGCGCGAAGTCGGTCTTGAGGGTCTCACCCGACTCGAGGTGGTAAGCGATATGGCGGTGCGCAAACAGGCACTGATCGAACTCGGCGACGCCTTTGTGGTTTTGCCGGGTGGACTCGGCACGCTCGATGAGTTTTTCGAAGTCGCAACGCTTTTGCAGCTTGGCTACCACGATAAGCCGATTCTGTTTCTTAACCGGGACGGCTTTTGGAATCCGCTGATGACACTTGTAAAAGCGCAGATCAGCGCCGGATTCGTGGCCCAGAAAGAGCTCGATGCATGGCATGTGCTCGAGGATGTGGACAGCTTGAAGATCAAATGCCTGAACTTGCTCAGGCAGCCTGTTGGCGCCAGGCCTCATAAACCGTAATCGCCACAGCGTTGGAAAGATTGAGGCTGCGGCTTTGCGGCATCATCGGCAGCCGCAGACATCGCTCAGGCCCCAAGGATTGCAGGATCGCAATCGGCAAACCGCGGGTTTCTGAGCCGAAAACCAAATAGCTGCCGCGTTCGATCGGTTGACTGAACAGGTTGCGCTGCGCTTTGGTGGTGAAGGCAAGCACGGAGGCGGGCTTAGCGTTGACAAGAAAGGCCTCCCAGCCTGGATGAACCTGCACATTGGCAAACTCGCGATAATCAAGTCCAGCGCGACGCATCTTGGCATCGTCAAGCGGAAACCCCAGCGGCTCAATGAGATGCAGCCCGGCACCGGTGTTTGCACAAAGGCGCATGATGTTGCCGGTATTGGGGGGAATCTCGGGCTGGACCAGGACGACCTGCACATCGGCAGCGGCCCAGTTCAAGGCTGAGCGCTCGTAATCGGCATGCGGTTTTTGCATCGGTTTCTTCTTTGACAGGGAGCTCAGCGGCGCATCAGCACCACGATTCCGATCGATTGTATGGGTGCTGTGCGCAAGACTTTGCAGGCAGCCGTCAGAGTGGCGCCGGTCGTCATCACATCATCGAGCAACAGCAAACTGCTTTGCGGCGCAAGTGCTTGTAAAGCCCGCGCTTGAAGAAAAAAGCCAGCCTGGCAATCGTTAGTCGGTGCAGGGCCTTTAGCCGAAGCAGGGTCTTTAGTCGCTGAAGGGTCTCTAGCCGATGCAGGGTGATTAGCCGATGCCGCCAGCGAGGGCCTGCGTTCACGGGCTTTGCGACGCGATTGATAGGGGCCGGTTTCGTCGCGCAGCAAAAGGTCGCGAGCAAGGCGCGGGGGCGATTGACCCAAGGCCTTGGCCGCTTGCACCCAGCCGCGAGCCATTTGCTCAACCGGGTTGTAGCCACGTTGCCGAAGTCGTGCCCTTGTGGAGGGCATCGGGATGACCAGGTCTGCTTTTCGATGTGGGGAAGCGGCTTGGTCAAGCATACGCTTGCCAAGCCAACGGCCAAGCGCTCGACATGCGTTGGCGTCATGCGCAAATTTGCCAAGCATGAGCAAGCCGTCTAGCGGGACTTGATAGTCCATGCCAACCCAAAGCCGGTCCCAGGCAGGGTTTTCATGCGCGCATGCATGAACTTGGGCTGATGCGCTGGCTTGCAGCTTGCCGCACTGCAGACAGCGAAACCTGCGCCATTGGTCGGCATCATCAAGAAACGGGGCACAGGCGGGGCAAAAATCGCCCTTGCAAAGGCTTAAACAGAGCAGACAGCGCTGGGGAAACCAGGCCTGAACAAGGCTTTGGCCGGCGTTTCGCAGTGCTTGACCTGTTCGGTCCAGGCCGATCAAAAAGGCTTGTTCGGTTTGCTTTTTCGCTGGGTACATAGGGTAATCCTGGTGATTGGGGGCCGGTTTGGGCCTTGTTTGGGCCTCGTGAGGGCCTTGTAGGGGAGCGATGAGTCTGATTGGCGGGCGATGGCAAGCAGCAGTGCCCGGATTGAGGCGATGCCTTTCTTGCGCACAGCGGCTCCTAGCTTGTTTCATGCGTTTTTTGTTGAGGCGCAGCTTCTTTGATGCACAGCTTTTTGAGGCGCATTCCCCAGGATTGTCCCTGTCTTGCCCTCGGCGATCGCTGCGCTGCGCTAGCATCGGCGCGCGTTGAGCAGACTCACCCTTCTTCAACAATCTTGATTTTTTGTGAACAAACCCTTTCCACTAAACAGCATGCGTTTGCAGCATCAGCGCCGATTTCGTCGGTCGCTGGATGGCGGTTTTTTGTGGGACGAAGTCCAGATTCGTATGCTCGAGCGCATGCAATGGGTCAAACAAAGGCCGGTTGATATTTTGGTGCTTGGTGATGCCAACCTGCGCGATGCGAATAGCCTCGGGCAGGCCTACCCGCAAAGCAGTCTCACCGTGTTGGATTGGAGCTGGTCACCTGCGCCTGGCGATTCTGCGCAAGCACCGCTCAAGCCCGCGGCCGGTACGTTCAAGCCCTTGGCTTGGGCAAGAAATGCCTGGTTGCGCTTGCTCGAGACGCCTGCACAAGACGCTCATACGGTCGCGCTGGCGGCCACTGGGGCCCTGCGAATTGCCGCCGATGTCCACCAAATGCCGCTTCACAACGCACGCTTTGATCTTTTGTGGTCAAACGGTTTATTGCACTGGTCAGATCGCTGGCCTGAATTGCTCGCTGAATTGCACCGTTGTGCCAAGCCGCAGGCCTTGTTCAGTTTTTCCCTGCTCGGCGTGGACAGTTTTGCAGGGCTACGAAAGCTGGCCCCCGATTTGATGGCCTTTCCCGACATGCATGACCTGGGCGATGCCCTGGTGCGCAGCGGATGGGCCGAACCGGTTGTCGATATGGACCGCATGGTTCTGAGCTGGCGAAATGCACGCGATTTAATCGCCGATCTGCGCGCCTTGGGAGGGCACCTCCATCCGAATCGTGCCAAGGGCCTGCGCTCGCGCGTTTGGCTAGCAAAACTTGAGGCCGCACTTGAGGTCTTGCGCCAAGCCGACGGCTTATACCGCCTGGAGATCGAACTCATCTTCGGGCACGCTTGGCGCTCGCCTGATCGTCCGAAGGCTGAGGCCTGGCAACCGATCGAGCTCAGGCCAAAGTCTGCTTGATACCCTCATTGGCCAAAGACGCGGTTTGGCATTTATAATTGAACGTGGTGCATTGCAGAATCAGACCTGCGGTCGAAAAAGGTGTATCGTTGGAGTATTCTTGGAACTGTACGGAGGCGGTCGACTCGCATCAGTGGTTGATGCGTCGCAACTGTGCGCTTTCGCCTAAACAACTTGCGCTTTGGTTTGCGGCGATTTCAAGTGTGTCGATCGCGGTAGGGTGCTTTTTCGCACTTGCGGGAGCCTGGATGGTGTTGCCTTTTGCTTTTCTGGAGGTGACTGCGCTCGCGATTGCCTTTGTCGTCTACGCGAGACACGCCGCCGATTTTGAGCGAATTGTGTTCCAATCCGAGGGGTTGTTGGTCGAGCGGTGCATGGGTAATTTTGTGGAGCGCACCGAAGTGCCGCTGAATTGGCTTCGGATCGAGTATCAGGGGCAACGACGAGAATTGGTGAAGTTGGTTTCTGCGGGTAAGTTTTGCGAGGTCGGGCGCTTTGTGCCCGAGCATCAGCGCAATCAGCTGGCAAAACAGCTGCGGCGGGCTTGTAGCGGGGCACCCCAGTGGGCTTGAGGTCAATGCGGGGACGTGTAAACGCAAAAGCGCGTTGAAAAGGGCCCTGCAGAATCTACGAATAAGGGTTGCAAACGACAAGAGTTGATGTCGGACAACGAATGGGATGATGGCATGAGAACAGTGCGACCGGGAATGAGCCCGAATCAGTCAACCGATCCAAGGCTTTCCTTCGGCGAGAAGTTGCGTATGGCCAGCGTGGCGGCAACAACGTTTTGGGTCACGCCAGCGCTTTGGGCGGCTGACATGCCGGGAGGCCCGCGCGTAAACCAGCTCGATCTTCCCCAGGGCGTAACGAGAATTGCGGCCGATCAGCATTGGCTGAACTGGTTTTTGATGGCGGTTTGCCTTTTGATTTTTATCGCAGTCTTTGGCGTGATGTTTTACGCGATCTGGGCCCACCGGAAATCCAAAGGACACAAGCCTGCTGACTTTCATGAAAGCACAGCGGTTGAAATCGCTTGGACCGTGGTTCCTTTTCTCATCGTGCTCGGAATCGGTATTCCTGCAACCAGGATGGTGGTTGAGCAAAAAGACACCACCGGTGCGGATCTCACCGTGAAAGTCACAGGCTACCAATGGAAATGGGGCTACGATTACGTGAAAGGCGAAGGCGAGGGAATCGGGTTCTTGTCGACCATGTCAACGCCTGAATCGCAGATTTCCGGCAAGGACCCCAAAAGCCTGACCTATTTGCGTGAGGTTGATAACCCGCTGGTTGTGCCGGTAGGTAAAAAGGTTCGTATCGTGCTCACCGCCAACGATGTGATCCATTCCTGGACTGTTCCTGACTTCGGCGTCAAGCAAGACGCGATACCCGGGTTCGTGCGCGACACCTGGTTCAAGGCGGAAAAAGCCGGTGTTTATCGCGGCGCTTGCGTCGAGTTGTGCGGCAAGAACCACGCTTTCATGCCGGTTGTGGTGGAAGTGAAGTCGGCTGAGGATTACAGCAAGTGGGTGAGCGAACGCAAACAAGAGCTTGCTGCCAAGGCTGACGATCCAAACAAAGAGTGGCAACTCGCCGAATTGCAGGCCAGGGGGGAGAAAGTTTACGGAGCGAACTGTGTGGCCTGCCATCAGGCGAGTGGCGCTGGCGCGGGTCAGTTTCCAGCATTGATTAAAGCGGCATCCGTCATTGGGCCATCGGCCGATCAGATTAAGATCCTGCTCAACGGCAAGGGCGCTGCAATGCCATCGTGGAAACAGCTCTCTGATGTGGAAATCGCCTCAGTCATAACTTACACCCGCAACGCGTGGGGCAACAAGGCTGATGAAGCGCTTGTCCAGCCCAAGGCTATTGCCGAGGCGAGAAAGTAATTGCAGCAAGGCCATCGCAGGCAGTCAATCGAGCAATCATTCGAGTGGTAAAACATTGAGGAACGAATATGAGCGCAGTTCTTGACCAACACGGGCATGATTCACAAGACCACGCACATGACCATCCCCATGGTCTTCGTCGCTGGCTTTATGCCACCAACCACAAAGACATCGGAACCATGTACCTGTGGTTCAGTTTTGTGATGTTGCTGTCTGGCGGCGTTTTGGCGCTCACGCTGCGTGTTGAGCTTTTTCAGCCAGGTATTCAGATCGTGCAGCCTGAGTTCTTCAACCAGCTCACGACCATGCACGGTTTGATCATGGTTTTTGGCGCGATCATGCCGGCCTTTGTGGGTTTTGCGAACTGGCAGGTTCCGCTGATGATCGGCGCATCCGACATGGCCTTTGCCCGGATGAACAATTTCAGCTTCTGGTTGTTGCCGCCTGCAGCGCTTCTGCTGGTCGGCTCGTTTTTTGTTCCGGGTGGAGCAACAGCGGCCGGCTGGACGCTTTACGCGCCCTTGTCGGTTCAGATGGGCCCCGGTATGGACATGGCGATTTTTGCGCTTCACATTTTGGGTGCAAGCTCGATCATGGGTTCGATCAACATCATCACCACGATTCTCAACATGCGCGCACCAGGCATGACTTTGATGAAAATGCCGATGTTCGTATGGACCTGGTTAATCACCGCTTATCTGTTGATTGCGGTGATGCCGGTGCTTGCGGGCGCGATCACGATGGTTTTGACTGACCGCCATTTCGGTACATCGTTTTTCAATGCGGCCGGCGGCGGTGATCCTGTGATGTACCAGCATATCTTCTGGTTCTTCGGTCACCCCGAGGTCTACATCATGATCTTGCCGGCTTTCGGGATCGTGTCAGAGATCATCCCGGCGTTTTCACGCAAGCGCTTGTTCGGGTATTCCTCGATGGTCTATGCCACCGCTTCGATTGCAATCTTGTCTTTCATCGTGTGGGCGCACCATATGTTCACCTCCGGTATGCCGGTGACAGGTCAGCTGTTTTTCATGTACGCAACGATGTTGATTGCGGTGCCTACGGGCGTGAAGATTTTCAACTGGGTTGCCACGATGTGGCGTGGTTCGATGACCTTCGAGACACCGATGCTCTTTGCGATTGGCTTCATCTTCGTGTTCACCATGGGCGGGCTCACCGGGATTATTTTGTCGGCCGCGCCGCTTGACATCCAGTTGCACGATACTTACTACGTGGTCGCGCACTTTCATTATGTGCTCGTAGCCGGATCGCTTTTTGCGCTGTTTGCAGGCACGTACTACTGGCTTCCGAAGTGGACCGGTCATTACTACGACGAGGGCCTGGCGAAGTTCCATTTTTGGGCCTCCCTGATCACTTTCAACATCACCTTCTTCCCGATGCACTTCCTGGGTCTTGCAGGCATGCCCAGACGCTACATCGACTACCCCACGCAGTTCACCGACTTCAATATGCTTGCGACGGTTGGCGCTTTTGGCTTCGGCTTAAGCCAGCTGATCTTCCTTTACGTTGTTCTCAAGTGCATTCGCGGCGGTGAGAAAGCGCCCGACAAGGTCTGGGAAGGCGCAGAGGGTTTGGAGTGGACGGTGCCCTCGCCCGCCCCGTTTCATACGTTTGAGCAGCCCCCTACGGTGAAGTAAGACTTTGCGGCAGGAGCAGCGATCATCTTGCTGCTCCCCCGTTGTCAGTCTTAACGCATTGCAGGCCGATGGTCAGCCAGAAATGAGTAACAACCTTAAAACCGCTCTGATTCTATTGTCGATCGCTGCGGTGTTTTTTCTGGGCGTTATCGCCAAACGGATCTTCATCGGGGCTTGAGTCGCCTGAGCCACTCAGACGGCTCGACCATCATTCAAGGCACTGCTTTCATGATCCAAACCGACTTCAAGCAACTCAACAAAACGATGCTCGCCAAGCTTGTGGTGGCCTCGTTTGTGATGTTTGGTTTCGGCTTTGCGATGGTGCCGATTTACCAAAAAATCTGTGAAGTCACCGGCTTGAACGTGCTCACCCAACGTGATGAGCGGGCTGAAGAATTCGCCCGTAACACCCAAGTCGACAAGTCCCGAAGCATCACCATCGAGTTTGATGCAAACGCTCACGGTCCATGGGCCTTCAAGCCCGAGCGAAATGCCATCAGCGCCCACCCTGGAGAGCTCGTCACTGTGTATTACGAGCTTCACAATCGCAGCGATCAGGCCGTATCGGGCCAGGCGATACCAAGTTACGCGCCGGTTCACGCGGCCAATTACTTCAAGAAACTTGAGTGTTTTTGCTTCAAACAACAAGCTCTTGACGGCGGTGAAACGCGCAAGTTTCCGGTTGTATTTGTGGTGGACCCGCAACTGCCTGCTGACGTCAACAACATCACGCTCTCTTACACCTTTTTTGATATCTCAGCTGCGGGAAAATCGGCCTCTGTTTTGCAGCCGCAAGGATCTGAGCGCTCCTCGGCTACCGTAGCCCGGTTTTAGTTTTTGGCTGCCTTGAGCCTTGGACTTCCACTCACCACCGGGCAAAAAAAGGCGATCCTGATGCAAGAGCCAAGCGCAACGACCGGCCAGAATCTTTTGAAAACCGTGCTTGCGGTTGCTGCATCGTTTTTCGGGGTGCGAGGCAGCAAAGCGCACGAGGCTGACATGGCTCGACTCAAGCCGGTTCATGTGATTATTGTGGGACTGTTGATGGCTGCACTATTTGTATTGTCACTGCTGCTGATCGTCCAGCTTGTTGTACGTTGATGATTTTTGACGTTTGCGTGTTTCGACGGACAGGTCTTTTGACTACAATACTGCCAGTGTTTTTAGGGAGAGCCCGATGAGTGCGAATCAACACGCGCCGTATTATTTTGTTCCAGCGCCATCAAAGTGGCCGATGTATGGCTCAGTCGCTGCGCTATTGCTCACGTTCGGCGCCTCTGGAGCCTTGAATCAACAGGCTTGGGGTTCTTGGGTGTTGCTTTCAGGGTTTTTGATGCTGTTTTACACCTTGTATGGCTGGTTTGCCAACGTCGCTACCGAATCGGAGTCTGGCACCTACAACGATTTGGTTGGCGTTTCTTTTCGTTGGAGCATGAGCTGGTTCATTTTTTCCGAGGTTATGTTTTTTGCAGCCTTTTTTGGCGCACTCTTTTATGCGCGCTCGATCAGCATGCCCTGGCTGGGCGAGCCGGATGCCCGCGCACTGCTTTGGCCTGAGTTCAATGCAGTCTGGCCTAATCTTGGCCCGGCTGGGACCATCGAAAAGTTTCAAACCATTGGACCCTGGCCGATACCCACGATCAACACCTTGCTGTTGCTCACATCGGGTGTGACGCTCACCATTTCGCACCACGCTTTGCGTGCTTCCGAGCGTAGCAAAGCGATCGTCTGGCTTTTTGCCACCGTTGGACTCGGTGCGGTGTTTTTGGCTCTGCAAGCCTATGAATACATGCATGCCTACCAGGATCTCAACCTCAAGTTGAGTTCGGGTATTTTCGGTTCGACTTTTTTCATGCTCACCGGCTTTCACGGATTTCACGTGTTTCTCGGTGGCTTAATGTTGACCGTGGTACTCATCCGGATGACGCGCGGCCACTTCACCGCGGAAAATCACTTTGCTTTCGAAGGAGCAGCCTGGTACTGGCACTTCGTCGATGTGGTTTGGCTGTTGCTCTACATCATCGTTTACTGGATGTAGACAAAAGCTAATCTTTGAAGGGTCTTTGGCCGATCGCGAGAGCCGGATCAGGGGCCTTCAACCGTGTAACCGGTGGGTGTGATCCAACCCATGTAGTAGCAAAACCATAAAAAGGCGAACAGAACCACCGACAAGGAGATCCGCAAAGTGAGCATTTGTGCGACTTTGCCGGTTTTTCCCTGATCCTTCACTAAGTAGTAAAGCGCCGAGCCCAGGCTAGCAAGGATCAAAACTAAGACGGCAATGACAACAAAACGCATGATGGCTCGTAGCTTGGTAGCGCCCAGACTTGGGCCTGTGCTTGGGCAGTCGACTCGAAACTTCAGCTCGAAACCCTTGGTCGTGCTTTCAAAAACGATTGTCGCATGTCTGTCAATTTAGGCGGGCAAAAGAACCGACGAACCGGGGTTTGGGTCTGGCTTGCGATAGGTCTTTTGCTGGCTATCAGCGTGCTGACTGGCAGGCTCGGGATCTGGCAGCTCGAGCGGGCCCAGCAAAAGCGTGAGCTTGCCGAGCAGCGTCAGCAGGCCCAGCTTGCAGCGCCCAAGTTGATCGGGTCGCTGCAGGCTGGAGACCTTGCAGCAAGCGAAGGTCAACGATTGCATTTAACGGTGCAGGCGCAGGCCAGGCAGTGGTACCTTGATTCGCGCAGCTACAAGGGTCAGGCAGGCATGTATGTGTTGCAGCTCATGCCGTTGGTGCCGGGGCAACCCAACACAGAGGCAGCGCAAAATCCACAGCAAGCAAGTCATGTGCTGTTGCTGCGCGGCTGGCAGCCCAAAGATCCACGTCAAGCTCAGGGTATTCAAGAGCGAGGCACAATCCCGACCGGGTCGTCTTTGGTGGTTCGCGTTGAGTCTGAACGCGACCATGCGTCGTCACCGCTCGGTCTTGGCAGTCGGGTCGCAGGCGATCATGCGAATCACTGGTTGGCGGTAGACACCGTAGTGATGAGCGCAATGAGCAACCTGAAACTGGCTCCTTTCGTTTTACGGCAACTCGGACCCGCGACTGATGCGCAGGGGCGGGTTCTTGATGATGGCCTCATCCGGGACTGGACCGAGCCCGCTGACGGGATTCAGAAACATCAGGCCTACGCTTTGCAGTGGTTTTTGTTTTGTGGCCTTTCTGTGGTGCTTGCCGGCGCAGTGGCGATCCGCCTACTGCGTACGCCAAGCCAGGACTAGGGCAATTTGGCGGTCACGAACACCGGTTTTGCATGAAGCGCTTGCCTTGAATTTTGTTCACCACGAATCATGAGATTTGAGTTCAAACATGGTTGATCGAGCAATACCGAATCCGGCAACCGCGATACGTCAGGGTCGGATCAAGATGCTACTGATATTGGCGATTTGTGCTTCACCGGTGGTGCTGGGCACACTTGCCTATTGGTTTTATCGGTCAGAAAGTACTACCAACTATGGCAGCTTCATTGAGCCGCAGCGACAAGCCGAAGGCCTTGAGGCCTATCGCGGAAAATGGGTTTTGCTCACAAGCGATTCGCCGCGTTGCGATGAGGCCTGCGCCAAGCGGCTTTACCTGATCCGCCAAATCAGGCTCACCCAAGGCAAGGACAAGGAGCGGGTGGAACGCGTGCTGCTGCTCAGTGAGCCCGGCAAAGCAGCGTTTGTGGTCGAAGGCGTTGAGAGTCTTGAGAAAGTTCACGAGGGGATGCATCAGCTTTATCTCGAACCGGAAAAGAGAGCCCGATTAATGGGGATTGCTACCGGAGAGCTTGCCGCCGGCACTGTGCCGGATAAGGGTATTTTTTTGGTCGATCCGCTTGGACACGTCATGATGCGCTTCCCAGAGGATCCCGATCCGAGCCGCATGAAAAAGGATCTGAGCAAATTGTTGAAATGGTCCCGCGTTGGATGAGCACTCGATGACGACTTCCCTTCCGATCGATGGCGCAAGGCCACTGAGCCTGACCTCCGAGCCTGTGGCTTACCGGCGACTGATCGGCTTGAGTGCTTTCTTGTGCTTTGCCTTAATCATGATAGGGGCCTGGGTCAGACTCACCGATGCAGGTTTGGGGTGCCCCGACTGGCCAGGCTGCTATGGCAAATTTACGCCGGTACAGGCCAAGGAGCAGATCGCTCAGGCGGTAGCCGAGCAAGGCGGTGAGCATGGTCCTGTGTCGCTTGGCAAGGCCTGGCGCGAAATGGTCCACCGCTACATTGCAAGCTTTCTGGGCCTGCTGATTCTTGCGATCGTTGGTCTTGCTTGGCGGCTTAGGCATCGACTCGGTCAGTCGCCCTGGCTTGCGACCATCACCCTCGGGGTGGTGGTGATGCAAGGACTTTTTGGAAAGTGGACGGTGACACTACTTCTGAAGCCTGCGATCGTGACTGGGCATTTGATCGGCGGATTGCTCACCTTTTCACTGCTGTTTTGGTTATGGCTGCGCACCCGCCAGGCAATCGACGCACTTGGGTCGACGGCTGTGGCAGCTCCACGGCGGGAGCAGGCTGTGCAGAGTCCAAGGACAGAGCAGGCTGCGCAGGGTCCAAGCTCAGGTCTCATCGCTTTTGCAAAATTTGCTGTGTTACTGGTCGGTATGCAAATCGCGCTCGGAGGCTGGACCAGTACCAACTATGCGGCTCTTGCCTGCCCCGACTTCCCGACCTGCCAGGAGCAGTGGCTGCCGACACTGAATGTTGCCGATGCCTTCCACGTGGTCCGTGAACTGGGAAAAACCGCTGAGGGAGACATGATTGATCTGCCTGCGCTTACCGCGATCCACCTGAGCCATCGGATCGGGGCGGTGATGGTACTGCTGGGTCTGTCTGCCTTGGCCTTTGCCTGTTTTCGGTCGCGGGTTGCGGGCGTTGAAGCGGGCGGCCTGCTTGTCATGCTGGCGATGCAGTGGGCCTTGGGGATTAGCAACGTGATCTTCGATTTGCCGCTGTGGGTTGCGGTCGCTCACACCGGAGGAGCGGTGGTCTTGCTTGCGCTCACCCTGCTGCTAAACTTTCGGCTTCAGGCATTGAGCCGGGAGCATCAAGGAGGCTAGCCGCGTGGCTTGGGGCGAATCCAGCGTACTGGAACATATCACACCCTTGCGTGAGAGGCTGCGTTCGTACCTGGCGCTGACCAAGCCTCGGGTGGTGTTGCTTGCTGCCTTCTGCGCACTGATCGGTATGCTGCTCGCCACGGATCGCTGGGTTGGTTGGCCGCTGGTGCTTGGTGCGATCGGTGGAATTTCCTTGCTTGCGGCTGCGGGCTTTGTGCTCAATTGTCTGATCGAGCGCGAAATCGACGCAAGGATGGCGCGCACCCGCTGGCGTCCCTCTGTGCGCGGTGAGGTCAACAACCAGCAGGCCGTCGGATTTGCGCTGGCGCTCGGTCTCGCGGGCGCTTTGCTGCTTTGGCAATGGGTGAATGTGCTCACGATGTGGCTCACGATAGCAACCTTCGTGGGCTATGCGATTGTTTACACCATCTGGCTCAAGCCTGCCACGCCGCAAAACATCGTGATTGGCGGGGCCTCGGGTGCGATGCCGCCGGTGCTTGGCTGGGCAGCAGTGACCAATGAAGTGACGGCTCCGGCCTGGATTTTGTTTTTGATTATTTTTGTTTGGACGCCACCGCACTTTTGGGCTCTCGCGCTCTATCGCCTTGAGGATTACCGCCGCAGCGGCTTGCCAATGTTGCCGGTTACCCACGGACCGCGCTTTACCCGGCTAAACATTCTTCTCTACAGTGTTTTGCTGGCTGCGGTTGCATTGTTTCCTTACTTGATGGGCATGAGCGGGGCCTTGTATCTTGTGGCGAGCATCATGCTCAATGCCTGGTTTGTTTTTCTTGCCTGGCGCCTTTATCTGGAATACAGCGATGCGCTTGCAAAGCGATTGTTCCGCTACTCGATCTGGTACCTTGCTTATCTTTTTGCCGCGCTGCTGATCGATCACTATTTGCGATTGCTCTGGTTGCCTGGCGCACTTTGAATGCTAGGAGCTGTGCTTTCCATCCTGGCTGGCTGGCTTTCCGCGCTGGCAGTGGTGCTTTCCACGCTGGCTGCGGTGCTGAAGAAGCGAAGGCTGCCTAACCGACTGTTTCGGCCCTGGTTAAGGCTACTGGCCGCAGCCTTGATGCTGAGCCTGGGTGCATGTGATTCCGGGCAACAAACAAGCCAAGCAGCTCAGGGTAAGTCGGCTAAAGCGGTCTTTCATCACACCGACATCACCGGGTCTTCACTTCAGCCGATTCTGAATCTGCCAGATGGAGGATCGGGTCTGCGGCAAATCGCCGACTTTCGGGGCAAGATCCTGCTCATCTTTTTTGGTTTCACCCAGTGCCCGGATGTTTGCCCGACCACCTTGCAAGAAGCTGCTGAGGCAATCAAGCTGCTTTCAGCCGAGCAAGCTGCTCGGGTGCAGGTGATTTTTGTGACCTTGGATCCCGATCGCGATCGGCCCGAGTTGCTTGATGCCTACGTCAAGGCTTTTCATCCGAACTTTGTCTGGCTCAGGGGCGATGAGGAGCAAACAAGGGCTGCCGCGAAATCGTTTCGGGTGTTCTACGACAAAGTGGCTTCGAAATCAGGCGGTCCATACAGCATTGACCATACGGCGGCCAGCTTTGTCTTCGATCCCGAAGGCCGACTTCGCCTTTATGTGCGACACGCTCAGGGTTCGAAGGCGCTTGCTGAGGATCTCGCCCGACTTTAATTCGTCTGGGGGCGCAGAAAAGCCTCGATGTCATCGACCATCGATTCGGGCGTGTCGGTGGGGGCAAAACGTTTGACCGTTTGCCCGTCGCGGCTCACTAAAAACTTGGTGAAATTCCATTTCACCGTTTCGGTCCCAAGTACGCCGGGTGCAGCCTGTTTGAGCCACTGGAACAAGGGGTGGGCTGCTGATCCGTTGACCTCGGTTTTGCTAAACATCGCAAAGCGAACCGCAAAGCGGCTTTCGCAAAATTGCATCACTGCGCTGTTGTCGCCAGGTTCCTGAGCGCCAAACTGGTTACAGGGAAAGCCTAAGATAGCCAGACCGCGGTCGGAAAATCGCTGGTGCAGCGCTTGAAGCCCGGCATATTGCGGGGTAAAACCGCACTGGCTTGCCAGATTCACAATCAAGAGCACCTTGCCTTGAAAGTTTGACAAGGGTTCCACCTGGCCGTCGATCCGCGTCAGGTCTATCGACCAGGGAAGCGTTTGGGTCATGTTGGTTTTCCTTCAGGTTGAGCATCTTTCAATCCCCACAGTGTCGCACCGAGAATCAGTGTTGCACCAATCACCGTGAACACCCCAAGGGTTTCGCCGCCCAGAGCGAGAGCCGAAAACACTGCAAACAGCAACTCGGAGAGCATGACGAGCGCAGTCAGGCGGGCGGCAAGTCGTGCGGCGCCATACTGCAAGGCCATGTTGGCCGCAGCAAAGGCGAGCGTGAGCAGCATCAAGGGCCAGAACCAAGTCAGTGACCATGCAGGCATTGGGTTCACCCATCCGAAGGGCTGTAAGGCCAGGGCAAGCCCCGCAGGCAAGCTCGCGCCGCCCAAAAACATGGCAAGCGCTCTGGATGCGGTTGGCGTTTCAGCGTATTTGCGCAGCAATAGATTGGTGAGCGCAAATGCCATGCCGCCGAATAAACCAAGCCAGTCGCCAAGCTGACTGGGCAATGGAAGGCCCATGCCTGGACGCCACAGCACCAAGGCTGCGCCGCTGATGGCCAAGAGAACCTGCAGCAGACCTTTTGCGCTGATCGTTTCCCCAAGGAGCCAACGCGCCCCGATCATGGACCACACCGGCATGAGGTAAAAAAGCAGAACCACCCGCACAACCTCGCCGACGGTCACACCCCAGTTAAAGCAAGCATTGGTGAGGCCCGATGCAAGCGTCAAGGCCCAAAGACCGGGCGATCGACAAAGATCGCCAAGCGCCCGTGGTCTGGCAGCAAGCAAGGCAAGCGCAGACAGCGCGTACAGGCCACTGGTTGACCACAGTGCAGCCATGCCGAGCTGATCGAGATGGCGAAAGGGCAACCAGGATAAGCCCCAGACAAAGGCGTTGAACAAGAGGGCAACGACTGCGCCTTGCATGAGATTCCCTACCGGTGCCCAAAAAAGCCCACAGTGCCTGAGCGACCTGATGTTGCCAGGTTTCGGGCCTGAGCTCTAGGCCCCAAGTCCTAAGCCCCGAGCCCCAAGCCCCAAGCCCCAAGCCCCAAGTCCTAAGCCCTAAGCCCTGGGCCTGACGCCTGGGCCTGACGCCTGGGGCGTCAAGCGTAATGCGCAAGCAGCTGACGCAAGCGTAGCAGGGCTTTGACCTCAATTTGACGGATGCGTTCGGCTGACACGCCGAACTCGGCCGCCAGATCGTGCAAGGTCAGACTATCTGCACCCTCGTCGCTAAGCCAGCGTGCGCGGATAATTCGCTGGCTTCGGGGATCAAGTTGGTCAAGTGCCTGAAGCAGTCCTTCGTTCTCAAGCCAGTCTTGTTCCCGCGCTTGCAATTGCTGCTCGGGATCAGCGCCAGGCGCAGCGAGATAGGCAATCGGTGCAAAGGAGTCCTCGTCTTCGGTACCACCTGGCTCGAGCGGCAGCTCATGACCACTCAGGCGCATGTCCATTTCCAGCACATCGGCCTCGCGGACCTTGAGCCGCTCGGCGATGGTTTGCACTTCGTCTGGCGTGAGCTGGGCGCTGGCCGATTTTTCAAGCTCTTGCTTTTGCGATCTGAGGTTGAAAAAGAGTTTGCGTTGCGCCTTGGTGGTGGCGACTTTGACCATCCGCCAATTTCGCAAAATGTATTCGTGGATTTCAGCTTTGATCCAGTGCAGGGCAAAGGAAACAAGGCGAACGCCGCGCTCCGGGTCAAACCGCTTGACCGCCTTCATGAGGCCGACATTGCCTTCCTGGATCAAATCAGCATGCGCAAGCCCATAGCCAAGGTACTGGCGGGCGGTCGACACCACCAGCCGAAGATGCGAAAGAATGAGTTCTCGCGCTGCGTCCAGATCGCCTTGATCGCGCAGTTTGCGTCCGAGTTCGGTTTCGCGCTCAGCGCTCAGCAAGGGCAGGCGATTGACCGCGCTAATGTAAGCATCGAGATTGCCGATTGCAGGCAGGCTGAAGCTGGCAGCTGGGTTAAGCGCAAGGGCATGGTTCGTTGACATCAACACACTCCCGAGATGGAAAGAAGCGATTCGGTATTGCAAAAATCGCCCGACAAGGCTTGATTTTAGCACTCGACAGCTGAGAGTGCTAGCAAACCATGAAACCGCGTCTTAACAATCCAACAAGGCGTTAGCAAACTCCTCGGCGCGAAAGGCCTGCAAATCGTCAAGACCTTCGCCAACGCCAATGAAATAAACCGGGATCGGCCGCTGTTTGAGTTGATAGGCCAGTGCGATCAGCGCACCCCCTTTTGCGGTTCCGTCCAGCTTTGTCACCACTAGTCCGGTGAGCGAAATCGCTTCATCGAAGGCTTTGACCTGATGCAGCATATTCTGGCCGGTGTTGCCATCGAGGATCAGCAGCGACTCATGCGGTGCGTCACTCATCGCTTTCCCGATCACCCTTCGAATTTTGCGTAATTCGTCCATTAAATGGCTCTGGGTGGGCAGCCTGCCAGCGGTATCGATCATCACCACCCCGCTTTGGCGGGCGCGTCCCGCGCTCACGGCATCAAAGGCTACGGCTGCAGGGTCGCCGCCCTGCTGCGAGATCACCTCCACGCCGTTGCGCTCGCCCCATATCGCCAGCTGCTCGCGAGCGGCTGCGCGGAAAGTGTCACCAGCCGCCAGCAAGACGGTCTTGCCCTCGCGCTGAACATGTCTGGCGAGCTTTCCGATCGAGGTTGTCTTACCCGCACCATTGACCCCAGCAATCATCAGCACCAGCGGCGTGCTGCGGTCAAGGTCGATGCCGCCTTCAAGCGGAATGAGGTGATCGCGGATCAAATCGCGCAGGCGGTAGCGAACCGCTTCGACGTCTTTGAGCTTGTCCTGTTTGATGGCCTGACGCAGGGCGCCGATCAGCGATTCGGCGGCAGCAACGCCCGCGTCGGCTTGGATCAAGGCGGCCTCAAGGTCTTCAAGCAATGGCTCGTCAACGTTAACAACGCCAAAGAGCTCGGCAAGCTGGTTACGCGTTTTTGCAAGGCCGCCTTTAAGTCGGGCAAACCAGCTGATCCGCTCTGCTGGCTTGACTTGCGCCGGTGCTTCAGTGGATTCTTCCGCAAAGGCCTGAACCTCGGCCGGCCTATGTCTGGCGTCGACGCTTGGAGGCTGCTTGGATTCGACGCTCGGAGGGTGCTTGGCGTCGACGCT